>ERZ1370068.172-contig-10152_pt1 | contig 40955 bp, 39 predicted proteins | sample MGYA00561227_ERZ1370068 | MGnify/ENA primary metagenome ERZ1370068 (study PRJEB38410, sample SAMEA6850437) | metagenome | study: Metagenomic assessment of the ecological functions of the soil: analysis of the soil microbiota associated with the... | reverse complement strand
TTGTGCTTCGTTCAGTTACGTATTGCTAGCGAGACGTTTGCTCGAATATGCGCGAAGTTGTCTTTCGCGGTGAGCTCGCGGCCCGCGAGGTCCCCTCCGCAGGCGGGCCGAGCGTCTTGACGACCGCGGACGGCCACGTGCCGGCATGCGTGTCGCGCATGTCCCACGCGCTCTCGGCGTCGTTTCCGAGGCCAGGCAATGCTGTCGATCGCCTCCCTTGCAGTCGCCCGGCCACCGCTTCGGTGCATCTGCCGGCGCGCGGGATGGCTGATCCGCGGTTTGAGCGTAGAGCATGACGCACCTTCGGCGCGCGCGACAGAGCCTGTCAGCGCTCAATCCCAGCTGCTGCGCGCCCGAGCACCGCCCTCGAGCGACGCCAGCGCGGCCACCGGGGCCGAAGTACGCACCTCTGCGGCGGACGCCCCACGAGCGCTCTCGTCGTCGAGCCCGGTGACCGATTTGGCGCCGACACGCGCCGTTTCGTAGCTCTGCCCCAGCTGACCGTTGGCGCGATCGAGCCAGCGCTGTCGCATCTTCAGGCGCGCTCGGTGCCCAGCATGGCGAGCAGGCCCACCAGCAGCGGCCGGGTGCTTTGCTCGTAAAGACGCTCGCCCGGGTCTCCATGCGAAGTCGTCGTCAGGCGGCCGATGCGAGGCTGACGACCTCGATCGGAGCTGTCGCGCTCGAGCGCCGCGCGCAGGGCCGCAGCGCGCGTTCGTGTGGCTGCCGAGAAAGCCCACCAGCGTCTGCGCGACCGCGCGCGGATGCTCGCGCTGGCAGCCTTCTCAGCGCGATTCCAGCTCACCTCGTCGCCGAGACCGCTCAAAACCGGCGAGCACCGCCTGCGGCACACGGTCGGCGAAGCGCGGCGGCGCCGCTCGTCGACGCCCCGCCCCGAGAGACCCCCAGGAAGATAAGCCGCCACGCGCGGTTCGCGTTCGCTGCGCAGGTCGACCCATCGCAAGAATGCCTCCAGCGCCTCGACCGGGCGAAGTGAGCGGCTTGCGTGGCGCGGGCGCGCTCTGCTGGCGGCCGCGCGAAAGTTCTGGAGCGCCTGCGGGGACGCCGGCGCGGTGCGCCTCGCGCGATGAGCTCCGTGACCCGACTCACCGGATGTCCCCAGCCACGTCCTCGTTGTCGACGACGATCCACCGCTCGGGCGCCGCGGCAGATCGAGGTACCCGCGCCGCATGCGGTGCGCAGACCCACGCCGGCCAGGCCCTTGCGCGACAGGCGGGCGCTGGTCGTCGGCGGCGAGCCCGGCGGCGCGCGCGCGCGCGCGCGAGCACGGGATCGACGTCCACCGGCACCGACCAGATCGGGCGCGGAGCCCGCCGGCTGCGGCTTGCAGGATGGGCGCGATCCACTCCGGCGCAGGCGGCGTCCGTGCCGCCCCAGATCTCGGCCGTGTAGAGAAAGCGGTCGGCGGAGCACGACGTCGGTCTGCCCGAGCGCGGGGCGCAGCGCCTGCTCGATGAGCTGCACGTCGCGCGCGCCGTAAGCAGGAAACTCGGCCTGCGGCACGGCGCTCGATGTTGCGCGCGTCGCGCCCCGAGCTCGCGGATGGCTTCCGGACACGACGGACACGAACTTCCCCTCGGCGCGGAGATGCTTGACCGAGGAGAGCCCACCGGCGCGCAAGCGCTCGGCCACCATGTTGGAGACCGTGGTCTTCGCCGCTGCCGTCGATGCCTTCGGAAGACGACGAACATCAGAATGCAACTCCTGCTCGGAGGATCAGGCCCTCGGTCGGGCGGTGGGCCCCACGAAGTATCCTGGCCGGGAAGTTGCGCTGGCCCTTGTTGATCCCCTGCAAAGTAAGGCCGGGCGCGCGTTTCCAGTATCCGACGTTGACCCCCACGACGCCTTCCCACAAAAATCGGTGGTCACTTGCGCGTCAGGGTCGAGCGCCGGCGCCCAGCGCGTAGGGCTCGACGTAGAAACGCCTCGTCAGTCGTGCCGCCGAAGCGGTAGGCGACGAGGCGCGCGACCGGCGACGAAGACCGCGTCCTTGCGGTCGGGAGGCTTGCTCGCCAGCTCGTACCAGCCTCGCGCCGGCGCATGCCGTCAGGTCCACACGCGCACGCCAGCGCCGTTGTCGAAGACGTGCTCGTAGCAGACGTCGCCGCCACGGTCGAATCCATGATAGCGGTAGGTCTCGCAAGAGCTCGGGCGACCCGATGCGAAGCTTCAGTAGTAAACGCCGACGTCGGCTCCCCGCCATCTCCGACCTCCGCGCGCGCCACCGAGGCTCTGACTCGGGAACTTCATGGGCGATTGAGGAGATCCGGTGCTCGCGGCTCGAGCGCGGGTCGCGGGCGTTGGCCAGGGTACATGAGCCCTGGAAAGCGCCCAGCGTGAACCGCGGGTGCCAAGCCCGTGCGTTTTGTCCCGATAGCCGGCGATGACGCCCGGACGCCGCCCGCCGCCGTAGCCAGGCGGTCGGTCAGCACGTCGTGGAGCAGCCCGCGACGCACCAGCGGCAGCGTCCACGGTGAGCGTCCGATTCCATGGCCGCCACCGGCACTTTGAACTGCCCGGCGCGGACCACGAAGTGCGTCGTCCCTTGGCCTGCACGTAGCCGTCCTTCATGTCCGGCTTGCCGCTGCGATGTCGATCTCGGCGACGGCCGCGCGAGCCACTCCACGTCGGCGCGCGGTAGTGCAGGCTCACCCGCGCGCCGTCGGCACCGAGAGAGGTCGAGCGAGTCGATCGGTCGCGCGACCGGACTGGAGCATGTCTGTCGAGTGGCCGACCGCGTCGCGGCGGTCGTATTCGAGCGCGCGCGTACACGCCGCCCCTTCGATCTCGAACGAGCCGAAGCGCCCGCGGTCCTCGGCGGTGGCCGTCTCCGGCGTCAGTCCCTGTCCTTGTCCTTGTCCCTTTGCCTTGGCCTTGCCGCTCCTTCTTCACTCGCCCTTGCGCCCTCTTCGGCGGGCGGCGCGGCGGCAGGCTCCGGCGCCGGGCCCGCTGGATGGCTGCAACCCGGTATCGGCCTGCTCGGCGGCGCCAGTGCAGACCGGGCGACGTCGGCTGGGGCTCGACGTGGCGGCGCCTGCTGGTTTTCGGCGGGCGGCGCTTGGCTCGCCGGGCGCGGCGTTGCAGCCGTCACCCTGAAGCGGACGGCGCGGCGCGGCCGCGGGCGCGGCGCCGGCATCGCGCGGCGGCTCTTCGGCCTGAAGCCCGCCAACCTGTCGCGAGAATGCCGGAAAACTGTCGCGACCATCGAAACTCTCTGCCATCGCATGGGGGACCGGAGCATACCTCCGAATCACTGAGGGCCCGGTAAGGGCGTGCTTGCTTCATGAATCGCAGCGCCGGCGTCGTGCCGGGCTCGGCCTCGTCGTCGGGCTTGAACTCGCGATCCATCCCGTACCAGGCGGTCGGCGACGCCTGGTACGCGTTGCCTGAAGCGCGCGTGGATGGCGTCGAGCGCCGTGCCGAGGTCGAAGATCTCGCTTCGCTCGGTGAGGCACGTGCGCCCGAATCCGGCGACGATGTTGCAGATGTCGCGTAGTAGATGATCGGCTGACCGGGTGAAGCTGAACTGGTAGAGAAACGAGTCGCTGGTGATGCCGGCGGGGGATGGACGCACCTCGAATTCGCCGCCCTGCTGACGTTGACGTAAAAGCCGGGCGCGTTGCCGGTCGTGGTCGAAGATGGTTGGCGGTGATGGCCACGCCGTTCGGCTTCCTCGTCGGGAAGTTCGTGTGAACGAGCAGGGCCATCGCCACGCCTGTGTGGTCGATGGCTGTGAAGCTCGCGCTCCTCGTGGGTGCGGAGCGTCCAGACCGTGGCCCACGTCTTGCTTGATGGCGCCATCGCGCGGCGATCGGTCGCGCCGCTAGTTCGCTGGGATCGCCGGTGTGCGAGTCGTAGCAGCCGCGCGCAGGGGAAGCCCGTCGAGGTCCTCGGCGTTGGTGCTGGAGCGGAAGCGCATCGATCTCCCTGGGATAGTCAGTGTCGAGCTTGGCCTTGAGCATCGCTCGGAAATTGGCGTTCATCGGCGCGCGAGCGATGTCGGTGCGCAGCTTGGCAAGCTTGGCGTCGCGCACCTCTTGCTTGCCCATGAACTCCGGGTCGCCGAAAGGCCCGCGCGCGATCGTAAGAAGCCGTTCTCCTTCATGAACTGGTCGTAATAGGAGGCGGAATCGCGAACGCCTTCTTGCCTGTGGACACCACGCCTTGTCCGGTGGCAAAGACCGAGTAGTTGGCGGCCTTGGCCCCGAAGACGCGGGTGGCTGTGCCTGATGGCGTCGAACGTGACGTAGGGCGCCGAATCGCGTATGCGCCGTCACGTGTGGCGATGTCGCGCAGCTCCGGTCGACCGCTGAGAGTCGAGCCCCGGGCAGCACGACCGGCGCGGGCTTGTGCAGCCTCCCACCACGCGTCCGATTCGGCCTGCGTTACCTCGCGCGATCTTGCCAATCGAAGAGGCTTTCACCGTTGAGCCGCACCTGCCTGCCCTCAAAGCGCGTCAGGCTTGGGGTTGGGTGACTGGCCTTGCGCAGGCCCATGTTCGGGTGCTTGCGGTTACGCGCCAGCACGTTGATGTGGCGAAAGCGGCGTCTGGAACTGCCTGCGGTGATGAGCGCCGCCGTGGGGCTGATGTCGTTCGGCACCTCGTCGAGGCACGCACGCATCACGTCGCAGTTGACGTAGATGTTGGCGAGGTCGGCCGCGTTCACGGGCAGAGCGTGCCCGCCGCTGTCTGCCGGTGGTTGAGCGGCTGGTAGTCGATCGCCGGGCAAAGATCGTCCGGTCGTCTTGATCGTGATGTCTGGGGCCGAGCTTCTTGGCCGTCTGCCTCGACGGTTTTCCGACGTCGGGTGAAGGTCAGCACCCGAGCCGTAGAACGCCGACTGCTTCACGGGCGTTGATAGGAGCCGCTGCGCGATCATCTCCGGCGTCGACGTGTCGTACGGCGCGATCAGGTTCGCCCACCTTGGGCGCTCGTAGTACGTCACCGCCTGAGCAAAGAAGCTTCGCTGCTGGCGGCGTGTATTGGGATTGAAACTCGATGTTGGTAATGGCGCGATCGTCGTTGAGGTGCTCCTTGGCGAACTGTAGTGGATCGGACTTGTTGCTGTTCTGAAAAATAGAGCCTTGTCGTTGCGGAGGTCGAGCACCCACCTTGCGGAACGCGGAGAAGGCTGGAGTCAAGGAGGCTCAGGCGACGGACGGGAAGTCGGCTTTGCATCCGGTCTTCCAAAGAGTCGGGGGTGTCCGATCGACGGGATCTCGCAAGGCCACTCTTTCGGCCCGGTGTCGGTTGCGCCGTCCGACGATCCACAAGCGACCATGGCCACCGAGGCGGCGAGCACGACGCGCACGGCCCACCCGGCGCGCCCCGTTCGGCGCGTCCTGTGGCGCGGGCAGAAGAGACGAAGGAAAGAACGACATTGCTGGAGCTCCTGTCAAAAGAAGGGTCGGGTGTTGTTCTCGGCGCACAAATCGAAGAGGCGACCGACGGGTGCCCGCTGCCCGGACTTCGCGCTGATGACCTGAAGTCCGTTGTGGTTTCAATTTTACGCACCGCTCAAAGGCCAGTCATTCCGCTCGGTCGAGCAATCACCTGCGACCGCGAGGGAAAGTCGGAGGACCGGGTGTCGGGTCACGATCAAGTGGGTGACAACGTCGCGGGAGCGATCTTCGTTATACCGGCCTTTTCCGATTTTCCATAGACCTTGGCTGGAGTTTCGCGATTTCGTTCCGTAGCCTTAGACGCCTCGCTCTCGACAGCTCAAAGCGCGCGCTACGTCGCCCCCGGCGTGGCGGCCGATGGAACGCTTCCAGGCCGCTATGGGAATAGTTTTCCCGGCCAGCGGCATACCAAATTCGCCGATTCGTGCGCGCCGCGCACGCCGCTGATGTTGCGAGCGCGCTACGTCGTCAACGCGCCACGTTGGACGTTTCTTTGGTACCCAAACTGCTCGCTGATGGAGCTTGGCGTGGGAGTCCTCCGGCGACCAGAAGCTCATCGTGGGTACCGAGCTCGACAATACGAGCCGTGCTCCAGCACGACGATGCGAGTTCGCTTTGCGAGAATCGGTGCGGAGAGCGGTGGGCGCGATGACGAAGGCTCGTGCGACCGCTCGGGAGGAGGCTCCCGGCGCCGCCTGGATGAGCGCATCCTCGTTCGACGAATCGGGGAGCTCGTGGCCTCGTCGAGGATCGAGGATCTTGGGGTCTTTCAAGATGGCGCGCGCGATGGCGAGCCGTTGGCGCTCTCCGCCGAGGAAGAGACGATAGCCGCGCTCGCCCGCGATGGTCGCGTACCGCCGGTCAGGAGAGGGCGTCCGATGAAGAGTCGTGGATCTGCGCCGCACGCGCCGCCTGTTCACTATCTTCCCAGGTGTGCGCGTCGGGGCGCGCGCGAAGCTGGGTTCTCAGGATCGAAGCGTGAAGAGAGGTGCGTCTCCTGGGTGACGATGCCGATATACCTGCGAGCGCAGCGATTTCAGCCGGAAGCTTGCGAACATCGTGGCCGTCGACGAGAAGCGCCCCCCTCGGTGATGAGGTCGTAAAGGCGCCGGGACCAGTCGCCGCTGGCGTGCTTCTTGCCGGCCCCCGAGGGCCCCACCACGGCGATGCATTTCGCCGGGCGCAATGTCGAGATGAATGTCCTGGAGGGTGAGATCTTCCGGGCCGCCAAGAGAACGACAGCGTGATCGAAAGGTGATGCGCGCCGCTCGTCTCGTCGAGCCGAATGGCGTCCGGGTCGTTGCGGATGGCCGGCTGAGATCGAGCACCGCGAAAACTGCGATCGAATACGCATAAGAGTGACGACGTCGACGTGCACGCCGGCCAGATCAGCACGCCGGCGAATAGAGCTTCTTTGCAGGGCGACGGGCGATCATGCGGTCCCGAGCGGCATCGCCCTTGGATGATCGGCCAGCCGCCGAAGCCGTGGGCCAGGAGGGCCGGGCCGAGATCCACGAAGGCGCTTCATCAGCATGCTGAAGAACCGGGCGCCCCGCGAGGTTGTGGCGCAGAGAGCGTCATGAGCTCGCCGGCTTTGCCCGACGACGGGGGCCGCGTTCCGCGGCTTCTCGGTGCCGGGCAGCGAGGAGCAAGCGCGCCGGAGGCGGACAAAGGTCTCCATCCAGATGCCGGTCATCTCCGCCATGCGCGCCTGGGCGCGGCGCTTCCAACGGCTTTGCGCGTGTCTGCCCCACGCGGCGCGTGGGGACGATCACGAACGCCGTTGCTAAGAGGCCGAACGCCACCATGCGCCAGCGCCAAGTCGAGCGTGAAGATGAAATTGCGGGTCGTCGTGCCGAGGACGATCGCGTTCTGCAGGAGCGGCGAGCTTGACAGCGTCGCAATAATCATCTGGCCGACGCCCATGCACGTCGTTCAGGACGCGCGACACGACTTCGCCCGGCTTGGCGCTCGCGAAGTAGCCGAGCGATTGGCGCTGCACGTGCCGAAAAAGCTGCACGCGCAGGTCGGTAGCATGACGCGTTCGGCGATGTACGCCGAGAGGTACTTCTGAGCGACGCCGAGCAGCCCGCCGAGCAGGGGCCCCACCACCATCCCACGCACAGCATGAGCAGCATCTCGTCATATTGCGCTCGGGGATGGCTCGATCGACGATGCGCTTGATGAAAGAGGGCAGTGCCCCGAGCAGCGCCGCGCAGGTAATGGGAAAGAAGGACCAGCGCCGCGTACCAGCGGTACGGCCGCCAGATAGGAAAATGCGTCCCAGGGTGGCCCGCTCGACGTCGGGCAGCTCGCGAGGGATCGATCGTAAGTCTTCTTGGAAGACGTGTGCGAAACCATCTTTACGAGATATTATGGAGCACGCCTGGCGCGATTGCGCCACGTGCGAAACCCGGCCGGCGCTCGCAAATGCCTGCATTTTCTGGGGAAGCCGACCGGTGGCGCAACGCGTTGCGCCGGCGCCATGGCGCGCCGCGACTCGTCAGGGTGCCGTGGGCCCGCGTCGCTGCGAGCGGGGGCGGCGTCGAGGGCGTCGACGAGCGCGCAGGAGGGGGCGTCGAGGGCAACGCCTCCGCGCCGCGCTGGGGGCGCGAATCTGCGCCGCGGTCTGCTCGGCGAGCCGCACGCAATCGGGGATACCGACGCCGTCGTAGGCGTTGCCGATGATCGTGCCAGGCCGGGCATGGCTTCGAGCCGGGTGCGGATGCGCGCCACGCGATCGGCGTGTCCGACCTGGGGCTGCAGGGCTCGCCTTGGGATAGCGGAACACTTTGGCGAAGCGGGGCGCGCCCTGGATGCCGAGCAGCCCTCCAGCTCGCCGCGCACCAGCGCCACGAGCTCGGCGTCTTCGAGTAGCGGCGGTCGCCTCGTCGTGCGCGCCCCGCACGAACGCGCGCAGCGAGCGCAAGCCGCTCGGGGCCGCCCGCCCGCGGCCCATCTTGCTGGAGATGAAGGTACCGCCGGTGATGCGCCGTCCTTCGTTCTTGGGGACCAAAAAGCCGACCGGCGTCGAGCGGGTGGGCGATCTGCGATCGCTGGTAAGGCGAAGCAAACGGTCGCCGTCGATACGTACTCGATGCGCGCCGAGCTCGCGCGAAAGCTCGGTCGTCGCAAGGCGAGAGCACGGTGGCGGCGATGCGCGAGGGAAGCGCGACGACCACTTGATCGGCTTCGAGCTCGCCGTCGGCGGGGATGCACGCGATAAAGGCCACGCCCATCGCGCTACGATGGCCTTGGCCGACGGTTGGAAGCGCAACCACGCCGCTGCCGATGCTTTGCGCCAGCGCGTCGATGAGCTCTCCGCATGCCGGAGGCCGAGCGATCGAAACGGGGAACGCGGCGCGCCCTTTGTTGTCTTCGCCTTTTGCTCGGCGCGCGCAGACCGGAGCAGGCTTCGCGCCGCGCCCCCGTCTCCTTGAACCAATCGGGAACGTCGAGCGCAAGCTGAGTCGGTAGGCGTCGCCCGCGTAGATACCGCCGAGAAGCGGCTCGAGCACGACGTCGCACCATCTCGCGCCCGAAGCGGCGCTCGAGAAACTCGCCCACCGAGATGTCGCCGCCGGCGTCGACCGTTCGCTCCACGACTTCGCGCAGCGCACGCAGCTTGCCGGACATGAAGAAGGAGGGCGATGCGCAGAAAGGGGAGCGAATGCGCGAGGGAATGCCGAGCACGAGCCCTTCCGGCATGGGGATGAGCTTGCCGCGCCGGAGGACGTAGACGCCGACGATTTTCGGGGAGGGTCTCGATGAGTCGCGGCCCGAGGCCGAGCTCCTTCGCAGAGGTGAAGACGCTTGCGGGCGTGTCACCACGAAGGCATCGGGGCCGGCGTCGATGACGAAGCCGTCGCTTCGCTCGGTGTAGATGTTGCCGCCGAGGCGCGCCGACGCTTCGAGGAGCGTGAGGCGCAGCGCCGCGACCTCCTCGCGGTTCGCTTCGCGGATCACCGCGTGCGCGGTGGCGAGCCCCGAGAGTCCGCCGCCGATCACGACTACCCGCATCGTGCCGCCGGACATGGCCGCTACCTAACCTTCTCGGACGATTTGCGGCGGTCGACTCGTGCACGAAGTCGACGAGCCGCGCCACGCGTATCGACGGGCGTCTCCGGCAGAATGCCGTGCCCCAGGTTGAAGACGTGACCCGGACGCCCGCGCGCCCGGGCGAGCACCTTCTCGGCCGCCTCGGCAACGACGTTCCACGGCGCAAAGAGCACGGTGGGATCGAGGTTGCCTTGCACGGCGACGTCGGTGACCGACTTTTGTCCCGCGCCTCGTCGAGCGGCGTACGCCAATCGACGCCGATGACCGTGCCCCCCGCCTCGCGCTGCAGCGCCGAGCAAGCGAGCCGGTGTCGGTGCCGAGAATGGATGACCGGCACGTTCAGCTGATGCCGACATCGCGAAGGACGTGCGCCACGTGGGGCATGACGTATTGACGATAGTCGTCGGGCGATAAGCGAGCCGACCCACGAGTCGAAGAGCTGAACGGCTTGCGCCCCCGCCTCGACCTGGGCGCGCAGGTAGCGGCGCACCACTTCGGCAGAGCTTGCCCATGAGCTCGTTCCACGCCGCCGGCTCGGCCGTACATGAGGCGCTTCGTGTTTCTCGAAGTGCGCACGACTTGCCGCCTTCGACGAGGTAGCTCGCGAGCGTGAGACGGCCCGCCCGCGAAGCCGATGAGCGGCGTCTTGCCGTCGAGCTCGCGGCGGATGAGACGCAGCGCCGAGAGCACGTAACCGAGCCCTTCGGCCGGCTCGATGACGCGCAAGCCGTGCGATGCCGCGCGCGTCGCGGATCGGCTCGTGGATGACCGGGCCCCTCGCCCTTTGGCGAACTCGAAAGGCGCCCCCATCGGCTCGAGCGGAAGCAGGATGTCGGCGAAAGAGAATCGCGGCGTCGACACCGAACCGGAGCGGCTGCGAGCGTGACCGTCGAGCGAAAGCTCCGGCGTCTTGCAGATTTCGAGCAGCGTGTGCTTTTCGCGCAGTGCGCGGTACTCGCGCCATGCCACCAGCCCGCCTGCCGCATGAACCACACCGGGGTGACGTCGACGGGCTCACGCCGGCAGGCGCGGAGAAAGCGGTCGTTCATGCGGTGGGCGAGTGTAGCACTGAATGCTGGGCCGCCTGCGGGGCGTCGAGAGAGCGCCCTGCTGCCCGGGTCGAGTCGCCCCGGAGCGTCGGAAAACTCTCACCGGATGGGTCAGCGCTCCTCCGTGAGGCTCGCATACCGGCATCGGGGTCGAATCGGAGGCGTCGCGCAGACATTGCGCGTCGAAGATGACCCGCAGAACGCCCGGATGCTGGACCTGAGCATCAGGGCGTACCGCTGCTCGCACCGTTCAGCGCTATCTCTCCCGGGCTCGATCGCCATGATGGTGGCAGGAGGATCGTCGTCGGCCGCACGTAGGCATGCCCAGAAGGTGGTGGGACGAACGTAAAGCTCGGGAACATCGCTGCACCAGAAGCTCGCGTCCCTCTGGGGCGCTCTTCTCCTCCCCTCTGTACCTCTCCGTACGCCCTCCGCGAACACTTCCTCCTCGACCATCGTTCCTGCCGCCGCGGAAAACGACGAGCTCGGAGCGCTCCGCCGGCGTCTCGGCGCAGAATGTCGTCAGCGTCGCGCCCCTTCCGATTCATGCACGGAACCGAAAATAACTCCATGATCGTTCCACCGGTCGCCGAGCTCGGTGCAGACAAACTTCCCACGGCAGCGAGCCATGCTGCCTTTCTGTTCATCGAAGCGAACACCCCATCAGAGTACAGATCTTCCGCAGATCTTTGGACAGATCGTAGCGGGGCACGAGGGCCGCCCCCGCCAGGGCGACTTTCAGGGGCAGTGCCGGTCCGCTCGTCGCGGCGAAGTAACGCGAGTACAAATCCGGGACCAGGCTGAAGTTACAGACGTTGACCGACGCCGGGTCGAGGTTGGGGTGGCTTCCCACGTAGCTGGCGAGAAAGTCGCGCACGCCGTCCGCCGATTTCAGAGGATCTTCCCGCGCGAACATGGAAAGCCCCCGCCGCCGCCGCGGTAGTTGTTGATGGCGATGCGCAGCGTCTGGTCATCGGTGACGTCGGCTCCCTTGAACTCCGAGCTTGGTGAGCGCGCCGATCGGCTTGGAGACGTCGATGGCGTACTCGATGCCGGAGTAGATGTCCCAGTTGAAGTCGGGAATGGCAGGGGTCGACGCTTTGCAGGCCTGCGCCGAGGCGGGCAGCGCGGTCGGATCGATGGTGGCGAAGTACTGCGCATCGAGCTCAGGCGTCGCGCAAGATCTTGCCGGTGATCTCCATCACGTAAAGGGTGTTGTCGTAGACGCAGACGCTGTACAGCGTCGCGCAGCTTGACCTCACCTTGTGGAAGTCGACCGGAATTGGAAAAGATCGCGGCCAGGGAAATGTCGACCGGAAATCCGTTCTGCTCCCCGCGGCTTCCTTGCACGGTATTGATGAGATCAGCGAGCGCGCTATCGGTGAAACGCGCGGTATCGCCGCCCGGAAAGGCGGCCGCAGGTCGTGTCGATCTGGCTTCCACGTATTGCAGCTGTCGTGTCGTGGTACGTCTTCAGCGCCGCGGCGATCTCCGGATCGAGCGCGGACGGTGTCGTCGACGGGCAGCAGTTTGGCGTCTGCGGGCCGTGATCGCGAGACGACCGCCGGACGCCGCGAGGGTGATGCTGACCTCGGCAATGTGGCTTCCCCAGCGGCCCGGCTGCTGATGACGACGTCGCCCACCAGGATCTTGGGAATGGCGATACGTGCGCATATGCCCCGATAGGACGGCATCGAGCGCTCGCTACGCGCCCCAGCTGAATCGCTTCGTTTTCACCGGGCAGGTTCGCGCTGGGGGTCCACGTCTCGTAGTCGGTGAGCCAGGAGGCGGGATCGGACGGCCTGGCCGGTGAGCGATCGGGACCGCTGCGCACCGCAATGAGCACTACGTCGGCGCTTTGCTCCTGAGCTCGGGACGTGGTCGGGGCCGTCTCACGTGATCGCTGATTTTCAGCCCCGGGACGTTTTCCGGGCGTTCCCGTGGTAACTCCCGGCGTGACTAGCCCGGAGAATCCCCACGCGGAACGCCGCAGACCTCTTTCATGATGTGAGGAGGAAAGGCCTCCGCACCGTCCGACTTGCAGGACGTTGGCGCCGCAGCACCGGAAAGTTCGCTTCCCTTGACGAACTCGTTCAGCACGTCCATTCCGTAGTTGAATTCGTGGCTGCCGAGCGCCATGGACATCGTAAGAAAGAAGGTTCCATGGCAACGGCCATAGGGTGCTTGGGCGCGGTGTCGCTGAGTGCGTAATAGGTGCCGAGCGGCGTGCCTTGAATGGTGTCGCCGCTGTCGATAAGCAAGGTGCAGCCTTTGCCGCGCTCGGCCTTGATCAGCGTGGCGACTTTGGCAAGACCTCGCTTCTCGTCGGCCGTTGCCGAGAAGTAATCCACGGCATGATCGCTGGTGTCCAGATCCGTCGTCTCGCAGGATCGTCAGCGTGCGCGGACCGCCGTCGAAGGGATCCGGCGTGCTGCCGCCGTCAGCGCGCCGTGACATCTGCTGATCACGGCTCCAGCACTGGCCGGACGTGGCCGACCGAGCGGCTCATCGCTGGAGCACGCTACGCAGTCAGGAGACGCCTTGAGCGCAAAGGCGCGGCGGCACGATCGTTCGAAGATCCATCGAGGACCTCGGTCACGCCTCGCCTTCTGCGCGTGGCCGATCATGACATCCGCGGTGAATCTCAACCGTCCATGGTCATCTGTTGCAGCCGATGAACGAGGTCCCTTCCTGGGCGTGATGAATTCACATCATATAGGAAAGAATGTATCGCTTTCTATCCAGCCCTCCCGCGCGGCAAGGGTGTTCCTCGTGCAGCCGAGTATCGGGCCCTTCCGCAGACGCGCGTCGGATAGAACTCCCGCCACGTGAGGAAAGAATGGGCTTTCATCTCAGCGTCTTCCCGCGCAAGAGTGTCCCCGCGGCAGGACGCTCCACATCGCCCATTTCTCCGCCGAACGCCGGAATATCCACTCGGCTTGCTGAAGGTCGCTGAGGAACGCGCCGCGCTCGCCCCACACGCCGGAGCGCCTTTTCGGCGCAGTGGGCGTCGTGACGGAAGTGGCGATCGCTTACTGCCGCCGTGCTGGAAGGTCGGCGCGTCCCCACCGCTAATCCATGCCCACCGTCGGAGCGTCAGGCGCTCACGGATCGGCAAAGACGACTGGGACGTCGCGCGAAAGCCCTGGGTGCCCGGGCGCCGCGGTAAACGCTGGCTACCTCGCGCGGGGGGCACGGTTCACACCGCCCGGTGCGGACGCCGGAGCGCCGCGACCGCCGACGCAGACGAGCAGCAAAGCTCTGCGGAACCTGCGCTGAAACGGGTGCGTCGCCGCTTGCGCCCGTATATCGGCTTGCGTGTCGCGATCGAAACCGGTGGCGATGACTGTGACTTTCACCATTTCTCCGGCGGTTCTCGTCGATGCTCGCGCCCCAGATGATGTTGGCGTCCTCGTGGGCCTGCTGCTGGATGAGGCTCGCGGCTTCCTCCATCTCCTTCAGCTTGAGGTCGGGACCGCCGACGATGTTGATGAGCACGCCGGTCGCGCCCTCGACCGAGATGTTGTCGAGGAGCGGCGACTGGATGGCCATCTCCGCGGCGAGGCGCGCGCGCGCCCTGCCCCTTGGCGCAGCCGGTGCCCATCATCGAGCGGCCCATGTTGCTCATGACGGTCTTCACGTCGGCAAAGTCGACGTTGACGATGCCGCTCTGGGTGATGAGATCGCTGATGCCCTTGACGGCCTGGTAGAGGACCTCGTCGGCCTTGCGGAAGGCGTCGATGAACGAGAGGTCCTCGCCCTTCGAGGCGCGAGCAGCTTCTCGTTCGGAATCGTGATGAGCGTGTCGACGTGCTCGGTGAGGAGGGCGATGCCGTGCTCGGCCTTGCGCGCCGCTGCCGGCCCTCGAAGAGGAACGGCTTGGTCACGACGCCGACGGTGAGCGCGCCTTCTTCTTTGGCGAGCTGGGCGATGATGGGCGCCGCGCCGGTGCCGGTCCCGCCGCCCATGCCGGCGGTGATGAACGACCATGTCCGCGCCGGCGATGGCCTCCTTGATGCGGGTGACGTCCTCGAGCGCGGCCTTGCGCCCCTTCTCGGGATCGGCGCCCGCGCCGAGGCCCTTGGTGACCGCGGCACCGATGCCGATCTTGATCGGCGCCGAGTTGCGCGTTCAGGGCCTGGGCGTCGGTGTTGATCGGCGCACGAACTCGACGCCCTTCGAGTCCGAAGCTCATCATGGCGTTCACAGCGTTGCCGCCCGAGCCGCCGCAGCCGATCACCTTGATACGCGCCTGGTACTCCTGGGTCTCGTCGGCAAACTCGATCGAGAAACTCATGGTCCTGCCTCCCGGATACGTCAGAACTCGTGTTGTCGATTGGAGGAACTCGACCGAGGGCGCCTCTTCCCTCTTTGGGCGAGTCCGTGAAACTGCGGTCGGTGCTTCTGTCTGATTCAGCGCTCTCTCGATTGCAGAACGCTGCTCTCAGCCACTGCCAGAAACTTCGGCCTTCTGCTGCGCGGCGCTCGGGCTCATCGGCCTGCCTCGCGCGGTGGCGCATCGGCGCCGTCAGACGGATGTGGCGACCCGCTTCGCGCGCGTGGGCAGAGCGCACTGCGCGCCGAACTTGACGAGGCCGACGCCGGTCGCGAACTGCGGGCCCTGCACCAGCTGGGTGATCCCCTTGATGCCCACCGGGTAGCCGAGCCGCACCGGCATGCCGAGGATCTCCTCGGCGAACTCGCTCATGCCCTCCAGGAGTACGGCGCCGCCGGTGAGCACTGCGCCCGCCGAGAGCTGCTCCGAGCATGCCCGGTGTCCTCGATGCGCTTGCGCACGAGGGCGAAGATCTCTTCGACGCGCGGCTCGATGATGTCGGACAGGACGCGGCGCGCGGCGCTTGCGCGGCGCGTGTCCGCCGACGCCCGGGACTTCCACTTCCTCCTCGTCGGCCACCATGCGCCCGAGCGCGCAGCCGAAGTTGCGCTTGAGACGCTCGGCCTCGCCCATCGGCGTGCGAAGACCCGGCGGCGACGTCGTTGGTGACGTTGTTGCCGCCCGACCGGGATGACGCTGGTGTGGGCGATGCCGCCTTCGACGTAGAGGAGCAGGTCGGTCGTGCCGCCGCCGATGTCGATGACGGCGACGCCGATCTCTTTCTCGTCTTCGGAGAGCACCGCTTCGGCGCTGGCGAGCGGCTCGAGCACGACGTCGGCCACGCTGAGACCGCAGCGCTCGACGCAGCGGATGACGTTCTGCACGCAGCTGGTCGCCGCCGTGATCAGGTTGACGCGCACCTGGAGGCGGACGCCGCTCATGCCGATGGGGTCGCGGATGCCGTCTTGGTTGTCGACGATGTACTCGCGCGGCAGGACGTGGAGGATCTGACGATCGGCGTCGACCGGGATGGCGCGCGCGCCCTTCGAGGACGCGGTCGAGATCGACGCGCGTCACTTCGCCACCGGCGATGGCGGCCACGCCGTCCGACGCCTTGCGAACGGATGTGGCTCCCGGCGACGCCGGCGTACACGGTGCGGATCTCGACGCCGGCCATCGTCTGCGCCGCGTCGACGGCGTCGCGGATGGAACGCACCGTCCAGTCGATGTTCGAGACGACGCCCTTGCGCAGTCCGCGGCACGGCACGTTGCCGACGCCGAGCACCGTGATGCCGTCGGAGTCGACCTCGCCGACCACGGCCGCCACCTTGGTGGTGCCGATGTCGAGGCCGACCACGATCTCGGAGGTTTCCAACCGACCTTTCATGAATTCACCGAAGCGATCCGTTCCCGTGGCGCGGGCAATGCCACCTCTCGCCAGTGAGCCGACGCTGCCATGCGCGTTCGCGAACTGGCCAAGTTTGCCTGATCCGAATGTCGACCCGTCATCGATCATCGCATCCTCACCACCACCCGCTCGGGGTGGGCGTCGTTGTCGAGGAAGACCACCGACGCTTGGCCTGCGTCGGCTCTCGAAGCCTCGCGCGAGCACGCGGCTCGCTTGCTCAGACTCTGCCGGTAGGGCCCTCGCCCGAGGTGCAGTGCCGATGCGCGTCCTTGCCGACGACGAGGACGATACCGCCGTCGTCCTCGAGGTGCGCCTCCTGGACGGGTGTGACTTGGCGGGCCCTGTGCGCCCGTAGTCGGTGATCAGGTCGAGCGCGCGCCTGATCATCGCTCACCGCGCCGGCGCGGTCGTTCGACGACGTCTTCCGCGCGGACGCCGGTGACGATCGGCAGATCGTAGGATCGCCCGGTTCGTACTTCTTGAAGAGCTCGCCCTGGCGGGTCGCCAGGTAGAGGTCGGACCCGATGGCCGTAAGGGCGTGGGCTTCGCGTCTCGACGACGTCGACGGCGATCGTCGACGGGAGCACGCGGCGCAGGCTCACCCGCTCGATCCAGGGATCTTCGAGGAGGCGGACCTGGGCGACTTCGAGATCGGTGAGTGAAGATGTTGTGCTCCGACGGTGATTCCACCCGTGCGGGCAATGTCTTCCGGCGATCGGTGGCAGCTCCCTGAACGCTCGACGGTGCTTGACGGCGAAGCGCGGGCTCGTTCGCGTGTAGCGCACAAGCCCCCACACGCAGAGCAGCGCCGCCAGCGATGGTGACGAGCACGCCCGCGGTGACGCGCAGCGCTCTACCCAGGCGAGCGCGCGAAATTCCGGGGCGCGGCTCGTCGATCAGTTCGTCGCCGGCACGTCCGCACCGGAGCAGACGCGCTCTCGGGCGCTTCGATGCTGTGCCGACGGCGCCTGCGCCGCTGACCTTGCGGTTCGGAGGGGAGCGGCTGCCCGGGCGGGATAAATGCGACGTCACCGTCACGGCGCGCCCTCCCGCGCTTCGAGTCGGCACTATGCGAGCTCGCGAATCGACGCGTTGATGTCGCCGGCGCCGAGCGCGATGACGATGTCGCCGCGTCTGATGCGCTGCTGGAGCTCGTCGGCGACGCTCGCGCTTGTCGGCGACGTAAGTCACGTCGTGGTGGCCGTGCTCGCGGATCGATTGCGCCAGGTCGCGCCGCGGTGACGCCGGGGATCGGCGCTTCCCCGCGGCGTAGATGTCGGTGACGATGACGCACGTCGGCCTTGTTGAAGCGCGCGCGAGAAACCGTCGAACAGATCGCGGGTGCGCGTGTAGCGGTGCGGCTGGAACGCGACCACGACGCGCGCGGTTGTAGGCGCTGCGCTGCGGCGTCGAGCGTCGCCTCGATCTCGGCCGGGTGATGGCCGTAGTCGTCGACCAGGGTGATGCCGCCGGGCTCTCCACGATCGAAAAATCGCCGGCCCACGCCGCCGAACGTGGCCAGCGCCTGCTTGGTGACGTCGAGCGGAACCTCGAGCTCGTCGGCGACGGCGATGGCGGCCAGGCAGTTGAGCACGTTGTGCGTGCCCGGCATGCTCACTGAAAACTCGCCGATCGGATCGCCGCGCTTGAAGGCTTGAAACGACGTGCAGAGCCCGCTGTAGCTGAATGGCTTTCGCCGAAGTAGTCGGCCTGCGCGGAGACGCCGTAGGTGACGTGGCGGCGCGATACGCGCGGCAGGATGTCCTGCACGTGCGGGTGATCGAGGCACATCACGGCCAGGCCGTAGAAGGGCACGCGGCTCGCGAACTCGACGAACGCCTCTTTGATCTTGTCGTGGGTGCCGTAGTGATCGAGGTGCTCGGGATCGATGTTGCGTCGACGACCGCCGACCGTCGGCGTGAGACGCAAGAACGAGCCGTCGCTCTCGTCGGCCTCGGCCACCAGCAGATCCCCGCGCCGAGCCGCGCGTTCGAGCCGAGCGCCGCCATCTTGCCGCCGACGACCACCGTCGGGATCGAGCCCGCGCCGCGCGCAGCACGGTGGCGATGAGCGGAGGTGGTCGTCGTCTTGCCGTGCGAGCCGGCGATGGCGACGCCGTATTTGACGCGCATCAGCTCGGCCAGCATCTCGCGCGCGCCGATGACCGGCGTGCTCGCACGCGCGCGCCTCGAGGATCTCGGGGTTCGTCCGGCGACGATGGCGCTCGAGAACACGATCGACGTCCGTGCCATGACGTTCGCCGCGCGGTGCCCGACGTCGATGCGCACCCCGAGCTCGGCGAGACGCCTGGTGATGTCGTTGCTCCTTGCAGGTCGGAGCCCGACACGTCGAACTCCAGCGTGTCGCAGGATCTCGGCGAGGCCGCTCATGCCGATCCCGCCGATCCCGACGAAGATGCACGTGGCGAACGCGACCTCTAAACATGCGCGCACCTCCGCTGTATCCGCGGGCCCCTTGGCCCCGTTGTCCGTCCGCCCGGCGATGCCCGCCAGCGCCAAGAAGTCGCGCGCCACGCTCCCGCGCCGCGTTCGGTCGCCCCAGGCCGCGTGCCGCGTCGGCCATCGCGCACGCGAGCCGCGCCGTCCTCGACCAGCGCCATCACCCGCGCGTGAGCCGCTCCGGCGTGGCGTCGCTCTGCGGCACCACGACCGCGCCGCCCGCGCGCGCCAGCGCCTCGGCATTGCGGCGCTGGTGGTCGTCTGCCGCGCAGCGCGAACGGGACCAGGATCGAAGCGCGTCCTACGGCGCACAGCTCCGGCCACCGAGCCGGCACCCGAGCGCGCAATGACGAGATCCGCGCGCACGAGCTCGCTGCGCCACGTCGTCGAGGAACGGCACGACGCTGCCGCTCGCGCGCACCGAGCGCTCCGTAAGCGCGCCGCACCTCGTCGTCGCGACCGCGCCCGCGCCTGGTGCAAGATCGTCATGACTGGTGCCATGGCGCGCCTCAGCGTCGCGAGCGCGCGCGGGCAACGACTTCGTTCGAGCGCGCGTGCGCCCTGGCTCCCGCCGAGCACGAGCACACGCAGCTGAGCCTGCCGTCGGGCATACGCGCCGGCACGAACGCTCCGCGGAGCGGCACGCCGGTCAGCACGCACCACGCGCGCGCCTGCATCTTCTCGCCGGTCCGGGAACGCGACGGTAGGCGCGACGCGCGAACGGCACGAGCCATCGGTTCGACAGCCCGAGCACGCTGTTCGGCTCGAGGATGCGCGAGCGGCACGCCGCGAGAGCACGCGGCCACGAGGCCCACGGGGCCGGACGGCGTAGCCGCCCACCGCGAGCACGGCTCTCGGCGCCAGACGGGTCACGATTTGCCGCGCAGCGCGGCAAGCATCGCTGCCGCGGCGCATCGGCCGCGCGCGGCGCCGAGCGCCCGTTGCCCTTTGATGGGAAGCACGTCCGAGCAGCTCGAGCTCGTCGCCCGCGCGGAGGACGACGCGCGCTTCGATACCGCGCGCGGTGCCGACGTACACGACGCGCACGTCCGCTTCGGCGCGCAGCGCGTCGGCGCACGGCGACCATCGGGAACACGTGTCCGCCGGTACCGCCGCCCGCCAGCGAAGAGCACCGATCGCTGGTCGCGCTCATGCGGCCCCCTCCTCGGCCGAGGTCACGACGACTGCGCTCGCCTCCGGCGCATCGATCCTCTCCGAGCGATCGATGTCGCGCGTCTCTCGGACGCGCTGGCGCGAGACGTTGAGCAGAATGCCGGTCGCCACCGCGTTCACGAGGAGCGACGACCCGCCGTAGCTGACGAAGGGCAAGCGTGAGACCCTTGGTCGGCAGGATGGCCATCGCCACGGCGAGGTTCACGAGCGCCTGCACGCCGAACATCGTGGAGATGCCGAACGCGATGAAGCTGCCGTAGTCGTCCTCCGCCAGGAGCGCGATGCGCACGCCCGCGAAACGACGACGCAGGTAGGCCGCGCAGAGGCCGAGGACGCCGACGAAGCCGAAGCTCCTCGCCGACGATGGCCGCGATGAAGTCGGTGTGCGCTTCGGGCAAGTAGAGGACCTGCAGGCCGCGCCCGAGACCGAGACCGACGCGCTCCGCCCGAGCCGAAGCTCATCACCGACTGGAACGGCTGGTAGGCGACGTCCTGCCGGTGCTTGTCCATGTCGAGCCAGGCGAGGTAGCGCGCCACGCGGTACGAGCGCGAGAAAGATGAGCCCGATCGCCGGCGACCGCGCCGGCGATCGAGCCGCCCGAGCAGGTAGCCGAGCTTGGCCCCCGCCACGAAGAGCATGGTGAAGGTCAGAAACAGGAGCACGACCGCGCTGCCGAAGTCGGGCTGCTTCAGGCAGAGGAACATCGAGAAAGCCCGCCATGATGAGGTGCGGAACGAATCCGATGAGGAAGGTGCGGATCTGGTCGGCCTTCTTCGAGAGCGAGTACGAAGCCAGAGCACGAGGCCGAGCTTCGCCATTTCGGCCGGCTGCACGTGGATCGGACCGAGCGCGAGCCAGCCGCTGCGCGCCGCCGCCCACGTGCCCGAAGCCGAGCACGCACATGAGGAGCAGCAGCACCGTGACGACGCGCGAGGATCGGGTAGGTGTGACGCGCGGTAGCGGTGGTAATCGACGTGGCTCGTCACCCACATGAGGCCGAGCGCGACGACGGCGTAGAGAACCCTGCTCGCTTCAGATAGATACTGCGGGTCCTGCAGCTGCACCGTCGCTTCGATCGCGCTCGCGCTGTAGACCATCACCACGCCGAAGCCGATGAGCGCGATGACGACGGCGGCGAGCACGGGATCGATCGGTCCGTCTTCGAGCTTGACGCAGTCGCTGCCGGCAGGCCACGCAGGGGATGGTCGTGCGCGCCCCCTTCCGCCGACGTGGCCGTCTCCGGGCTTTGAGCGCGCGCACTGCGCGGGCGAACGGCGTCGCCGCGATCTTTGTAGTCGCGAAACATGTCGAAGCTCGAGCACGCGGGGCTCAAGAGGACGGCGTCCCCGGTCGTGCCATCGACGACGCGAGCGCGACGGCTTCCGTCCATCGACGCGGCGCGCGCGGTCTCGACGCACGCCCCTGCCGCTCGGCAGCCATGCGATCGGCAGCTTCGCCGATGAGGACCAGGGCCCTGCCCCTCTGGGACGAGCTCGTGCGCGAGCGGCTGCGTAGTCGCCGTGCTTGTCGCGACCGCCGGCGATGAGCACCACACGTGTCTTCGCCGAGACCGCGGAGGGCTGGCCACACGCGGCGCCCACGTTGGTTCGCCTTCGAATCGTCGTAGTAGCGCACGCCGCCGACCTCGGCGACGAAGGTCGTGCGATGCGCGAGCCCGTCGAACTCGGAAAGAGCGCGGGCGATCGCGTCGTGCGTCGGCGCCCGGCCTCGGAGGCGCAGGCGACGGCGGCCGCGACATTGAGCAGAGTTGTGAGCGCCGCTGAGCCGGATGTCGGCCAGCGGGTAACGGCGATCGCGCAAACGGTCGACGAGAGCCGCGCCTTCTCGATCGACGCCGACATCGCCTCCCGGTCCCGAAGGTGACGAGGCGCGCGTCCGCCGCGGTGCGCCTCTCGCGCAGGCGAGCGAATCGCCCTTGGGGATCGACGGCGACGTCTTCCACGCCTGGTTGACGAACATGTTGCCCTTTGGCGGCCGCGTAGCGCGTCGAAAGCTCGGATAGCGATCGAGGTGATCGTCGGTCACGTTGAGCAGCGCCGCGACGCGAGGGCTGGAACGTCGGCGCGCGCTCCATCTGGAAGCTCGACACTTCCAGGACCAGAACGTCGAACGGTTGACCCGCCGCCGCGACAGGGGAATGCCGAAGTTCGCCCAACGAAGGATTCTTCGCCGGCTTCGACGAGCATGGCGTGCACCAGCGCGCTGGTGGTGCTCTTGCCGTTGGTCCCGCCGACGGCGACGATCGGCGCGGTCACGAAGCGGGACGCAAACTCGAGCTCGCCGATCACCGCGACGCCCGCCGAGCGCGCCTGCCTCGAGAACGCGGCAGTGGCGGAACGCCCGGCGAAACGACGACCAGGTGCGCCCGCCTGAAAGGCCCGCCGCGTGCCCACCCGCCTCCAGAGCGCGACGCCCTTGTCGGCGAGCGCACGCGCCGCGGTCGAGAGCTTGTCACGGGGGCGCCGAGTCGGTCGCCGACCACCTCGGCGCCGCGTCGCAGCGCAAGCTCGGCCGCGGCGACGCCGCTCTCGCCGAGACCCACGATCACCACGGTTTTGCCGGACAGATTCGTCATTTCTCTCGACCTACGATTCGCTCCTTGACGCGATCAGCGAAGCTTCATCGAAGAAAGGCTCGACCAGCGCGAGCAGAAAGGAGATGATCCAGAAGCGGACGATGATCTTCGGCTCGGCCCAGCCCTTCTTCTCGTAGTGGTGGTGGATCGGCGCCATCAGGAAGACGCGCTTGCCGGTGAGCTTGAACGAGACGACCTGCGTGATGACGCTCAGCGTCTCGATGAAGAAGATGCCGCCGAGCAGGATCGAGAGGAGCTCGTTCTTGGTGAACACGGCGAGCATCCCGAGGCCGCCGCCGAGCGACGAGCGAGCCGACGTCCCCATGAAGACCTGCGCCGGGTAGGTGTTGTACCAGAGGAAGCCGATGCCCGCGCCGATGACGGCACCGCAGTAGACGGAGAGCTCGCCGCCCGACGCGATCTTGGGCGATGTCGAGGTACGACGCGGGAGCGTCACCATCGCTGCGCCGACCTTGAAGAGGAACGTCGTGCCGGCGATGTACGCCCAGATGAGGTAGGTGCCGGCGTTGATCATCACCGGGCCGATGGCGAGCCCGTCGAGGCCGTCGGTGAGGTTGACGGCGTTCGACGATGCGACGACGACCAGGATCGCGAACGGGATGTAGACCCAGAGCGGGAGCTCGATCGGGTGCTTCGAGAAGGCGACGAACGGGACCGACGAGGTGCGTCTTGATCTCGAGCCAGTCCGCCGGGCAGCTTCGGACGTCGCGAGGAAGCGTGTAGCCGATGACCGCGCCGGCGATCAGGAACTGGCCAGATGAGCTTCCAGCGCCCGCTGAGGCCGCCCGACTGTGCGGTGCTTGAGCTTCAGGTAGTCGTCGACGTAGCCGATGACGCCGTAGCCGGCGGTGATGGCCGTGGTCGCCGAGGACGAACGGGTTCGTGAGGTCGGCCCAGAGCACCGTCGGGACGCAGGAGCGAGAGCAGGATGAGCGCGCCGCCCATGGTCGGCGTGCCGGCCTTGATCATGTGCGTCTCGGGCCCGTCGCTCCGCACCACCTGCCCGATCTGCTTTCGCTGGAGCTCGCGGATGAACCACGGCGCCAGCACGAACGACAGCAGCATGGCGGTGATCGTGGCGCCGCGATCGTGCGGAACGGGATGTAGCGGAGGACGTTGAGAAAGCTCAGCCAGTCGGCGGTAGTGGACTGCAGCGGGTAGAAGCAGCTCGTAGATCACGCCGCGCCTCCGTCCGCGGTGCCGCGCGCGCTCGACGAGCGCGCGCACGATCTTCTCGGTCGCGACGCCGCGCGACGCCTTTGACCAGCACCACGTCGCCGGGCGACACCGCGACAGCACGGTAGCGACGGCCGGCTCGGCGTCGTCGCGCGAACGTCGCGCGCTTGCCGGCGCGCGCAGCCTCGCGCGTCACCGCGCTCCGCCTCGCCGCCGACGCTGATCACCTCGGCGACGTCCGCCGCGGCCGCCAGTCGCCCGAGCTCGTCGTGCTCGCGCGGCGACATGGCCGCCGAGCTCGCGCATCTCGCCGAGCACGAGCGACGGCAGCCTTCGCTCGCGTCGCCGCGCAGCTCGCGCGCGGTGACGACGGACGCTGCATCGAGGCCGGGTTGGCGTTGTAGCTGTCGTCGATGACGAGCGTGCCGTCGCCGAGCGCGCCGGGAGAGCCGCCCCGTCGCGCCTCGCCGGCGGCGACGACGGCGCGGCGCCGAGCTCCGCGCTCGTCGCCGCGGCGATCCACGGCCCACTCGGCGACGGCGAGCGACGCGCAGCGCACGGCGAGCGCGCCCGCCGTCGCCGAGGAGCGGACGAGATCGCTCGATCCGGGCGCCGCCGCCGCTGCGATCGCGACAGGCGATTGCCTGGCGCGCCGCGCGGCGCGGCGCAGGCGATGCGGTAGTCGCGCCGGTCGGCGAAGCCATAGCGTGACCGCTGCGTTCGGCCGATTGCGCGCTCGAGCTGCGGCGACGGCGCGCGGCGTCGTCGGCGTTGGCCGACCGCCAGCCCGCTGGCCGGCAGAGCGGCCAAGAAGCGCCGCCCTTCTCGAGCGCGACCGTCCTCGATGCGAGCCGAGCCCCTCGGTGTGCGCGGCGGCTACCAAGGTGAGCACCGCCGACGTCGGGGACGGCGATCTGCGAGCGCGCGCGATCTCGCCGCGGCGCGTTGGTCCCCACCTCGACGACGGCGTAGCGATGGCGCCGCGTCGAGGCCGAGCAGCGTCATCGGCACGCCGACGTCGTTGTTGAGATTGCCGGCCGTGGCGTGCACCGATCCCGGGCGCCATCGCGTCGAGCACCGCGCGAGCGACGCGACTTGTCGTCGTCTTGCCGGCCGATCCGGTGATGGCCACGAGTCGAGCCGCCTGCGGACGCCGCTCCACGCGCGCGCGGTGCGTACGCGCCAGCGCCCCGAGCGCGACGCGCGTATCGTCGACGCGCACCACGGCCGGCGCCGAGCCCCCGTCAGGGTCGCGTCGTCGCGCGACACGACCAGCGTGTTCGCCCCGAGCGCCAGCGCGGCCTCGCGAGAAAGCGTGACCGTCGAACGTGTCCCCGGTCAGCGCGACGAACGCCGCGCCCTGGCTCGATGGCGCGCGAATCGGTGGAGAACTCCGATCGCCGACGGTCCGCCGCCCTGCACGATGCTGGCCCGCCGGTCGCGCGCGCAGATCTCGTCCACCGTGAACGGGGCGCGGTTCGGCGGAATGGCAGTCGCCATCAGACCGCCTCCTCTTTCGCTCGGCTCGCCGCTCGGCGAGCGCGCGCCCGCGCCTCCTCGCGGTCGTCGAACGGTGGCGCGACCGTCGCCGACGATCTGGTACGTCTCGTGCCCCTTGCCGGCGATGAGCACGCACGTCGCCCGGCACGGGCGCCGGCGATCGCGCCTCGGCGATGGCGCGCGCGCGGTCGAGCTCGACCACGACGTCCCGCGCGCCCGTCGAGCCCGGGCAGGATCGCCTGCGCGATGGCGTCGGGATCCTCGCTGCGCGGGTTGTCGGTGGTGACGACGGCGATGTCGGCCCACCTCGGCCACCGACGCGCCCCATGGGCGCGCGTTTGGTCGGATCGCGATCGCCGCCGCATCCGAAGACGCAGACGAGTCGCGTCTGCCGCCGCCTCGGCGCGCGGCGCAGCGCGTCCAGCCGAGCAGCGCGCTCGAGCGCGTCGGGCGTGTGCGCGTAGTCGACCAGCACCACCACGTCGTCGACCGGGCCGTCGCATCGCTCGAGCCGCCCCGGCACGACGACATCCTCGAGAGAGCGCTGCAGCGGCGGCTTCGAAATCGAGGCCGAGCGCCCGCGACACCCGACGACCATCGAGCACGTTGGCGAGGTTGTGCGCCCCGATGAGCATTCGATCTGCACCGCGACTTCGCCCGCGCGGCGTGCGCACGCAGGGCTCGCGTTCTGCTTGAGGCTCGAGCGCGATCTCGAGTGGGGCGATGTCCAGCGCGCGCCGACCTCGCCGACACGGTGAGAGCGAGGCGCGCCGCGCGACTGCTTGATGCGCGCCGCCAGATCGCGACCGAACGGGTCGTCGACGTTGACGACCGAACCGCGGGGCCGAAGTCCAAGAAGAGCCGCGCCTTGGCCTCGCCGTAGGCCGCCATCGACGCCGTGGAAGTCGAGATGGTCCTGGGTCAGGTTGGTGAACGCCGCTACCCGGACGTGCATCCCGTCGGCGCGCCTGCGCGAGCGCGATGCGACGAGACCTCCATCACCAGGTGCGACGCGCCGCGCGTCGAGCATGGCCCTGGCGATGCGCGCGATCTCGTCGGCCTCCGGGCGTGGTGTGCGGCGCGTCAGATCGCGAGATCCTCGGAAACGGTAGCCGAGCGGTCCCGATGAGTCCCGGCGCTTGCCGCTCGCTCGAGCGCTCGACAGCACGAGCATGCTCGTCGTGGTCTTGCCGTTGGTTCCGGTGATCCCGACGACGTCGAGCGAGCGCGTGGGGTCGCCGTAGACGATAGCGCGCGGCACGCGCGATCGCCGGCGCGGTACGTCGGCACGATGACCACCGGCACGGCCGAGCGGAGCCGGCGCAGATCGGCCTCGGCCATGACGCGCCGCGCCGCGCGCGATGGCGTCGCTCACGAAGTTCCAGCCGCGTCGTGCGCGCGCCCCGCGCACCGCGAAGAGCTCGCCCGGCTCGAACTTGGCGCGAGTCCTGGCGAACGCCGGTCACCACGCACGCCGGAATCGCCGACGACGCGTGCACGCGCGCCGATACCGCGCGCCAGCTCGGCCGAGCGTCGGTGCCGCGCGACGGTCGATCGCGGCAGGGGCGCATCATGTGGGGGCTCGAAGAAGAGCTTGACGCTCGACCCTTTGGGCAGCGACCGCGCCGGCGGCGGATCCTGCCGCGACAGCGTCCCCGTACCATCGAGCGCCGGCAAGAGCCCGAGACCGATCGCCGCCTTGGTCGCTTCGCGCAGTGACAGCCCTTCAGGTCAGGCACCACGCACCGTGCCGGCGGGGCCGGCACGCTCGCCGTCGCCATCTCTTTCATCGGCGGCTCGCGCCTGCGCCTCGGCGCATCGCCTCGTACGTCGCGGTCGCCGGATCGGCGCTCGCTGCCGACCTTCGAGATCGCGGCCACGGCGGCGTCCCGCGCGGGATGACGCCCAGGTAGCGCAAGCTCATCTCTCCGATCCTTCGAAACGCCGGAGCGGCCACAAATCCTCCCGCGTGCGCCAGCGCGTCGGCTCGTCGAGCACGATGGCCACCGCGATGCGCGGGCGTTCGGCCGGAACGAAACCGATGAACGACGAGGTGAGGCGGTCGTCGGTGTACTTGCCCGTCGCCGGATCGGCCTTCTGCGCGGTCGCCGTCTTGCCCGCCACCTGGAACCCGGCGATCGCCGCCTCGCACGCCGGTCCCCCGCCCTTCGGTGACGGCGACCATCATCTCGGCCAGCGTGCGCGCGACGTTGAGCCGGCACGGCTTCGCGCCGCACGTGGGGAACACCCTCGCGCACGACCGCCCCGGTGCCGTCGGTGACGCGCTTGATCGAGCAGCAGGCTCGAGCAGCCGCCCGCCGTTGGCGATCGCGGCCACCGCCATCGCGAGCTGGAGCGTCGGTCACGCCGATCCCATAGCCGCAGCGAAGCTGCCGCCGTCTCGACCTGCACCCACGGTCGCCCTCGCGGGCGCAGCACGCCCGACGCCTCGCCCGGCAAGGGGATCTCCGTCGGCTCGCCGAAGCCCGAAACGGCGCAGCGCCTCGTAGAGCGGCGTCTCTGCCGAGGCCGATGCCGATCTTGGCGGCGCCGATGTTCGACGAGATGGCGAGGATCTGCGTCGGGCGTGAGCCACCCGCTGACGTGGGTGTCGTGGATGACGACGTTGTCGATCGACCATCGTCCCTTCCTCGCAGTAGATGGTCTGCGTCGGGCGAAAGCGGTCTTGCGCGGCGAGCGCGGCGGCGATGGTGAAGATCTTCATCGGTGCTGCCGGGCTCGAAGCGGTCGGCTGATGGCGCGGTTGCGGCGCGTCTCGACTTCGCTCGTACCGTAGTCGTTGGGGTTGTACCCGGGCGCGTTGGCGAGCGCGAGGATCTCGCCCGTGTTCGGCTCGACGACGACGACCGCGCCGCCAGTTGGCCTCGTAGGTGCGCACCGCGGCGGCGAGCTCTCGCTCGGCGGTGTACTGAATGCCCTGATCGATGGTCAGGTAGACGTTGTGACCGGCGAGCGCCTGCTCGTCCTGGATGCCCTTCGCTGAAGAGCAGGCGGCCCGAGCGATCGCGCAGCCCTCGCACCTGATCGACGCGCCCCTTCAGCTCCTCGTCGAGCTCGAGCTCGAGACCGTCCTTGCCCTCGCCGTCGGGCGAGACGAAACCGAGCAGGGGCCCGGCGAGCTCGCGGTTCGGGTAGAAGCGGTGCCCTTCGCCCTCGATGACTGAGCCCGCGGATGGGGAGCGGCGCCTGGGATCGGACGAGCGCGCGGATCCCTCCACTTCTTCCTTGCGTGATGCGCCGCTTCAGCCACGCGAATCGGCGACGAAGCAGGATCTTCTTCTCGAGCTCGACGGCATCGACGTCGAGCACCTTGGCGACGCGCATCGCCGCGTCTTTGGCGATGACGACGGCGCGCCGATCGTCCGCGCCGCGGCAGCAGCTCGACGGCGTCCATCGACACGCTCGGCACCTCGACGCTCACCGCGAGCGCGCGTGCCGTTGCGATCGTAGACGCTGCCCGCGCTTGGGAATCACGTGCAGCCGCCGCTGGCGCTGCTTCTCCGCCATCTCGCGCCACTCGTCGCCGTCTTCGAGCTGCACGCTGTAGGCGCTCGAGACGATGAGCCCGAGGCCCGAGCCCCATGAGGCCGCAGAGCAGACCCATGCGCACCTTGATCCAGCGAGCGCGGCGCGGGTCGAGGTTCTGCATCAGCGCTCGGCCCGCGCGCCGGAGGTGGTGGACTTGGTCCCGTCGGTTGGTCGGCGCCGGAGGTGCGGTTCGCTCCGGACCGACCGACGACGCCGGAGATGGGGATGATGCGGTCCGCTGCCGGCGCCTGCATGCCGAGGAGCGTGCGCGCCACGACCTCGACGCGCTGCGGCGTCTCGTAGCTCGCCGCTTCGAGCTCGAGCACGCGCTTCACCTCGCGCAGCTGGGCTTGCTCTCCGCGCGCTTTGCCGAGCTCGTAGCCGAGCTGCACGTTCCTGCCGCGCAAGCGCCAGGTGCAGCACGAACGGCCGTCACCGTCGCCGACGACGGCGAGGGTCCACAGGATCAAGAAAGGGCGCTGCGCTCTCACGACGCCACCTTCTCGCGCGGCGCGCAGCTTGGCGCTGCGCGAGCGCGGATTTCGCTCGGTTTCGCCGCGCGATGGGACGACGGGCTTGGTGCGTGAGCCGTTCCCACGTACTCCGCGCTGCAAGAAGGCGCGCTTGACCAGCCGATCCTCGAGCGAATGAAACGAGATCACCGCCAGGACGCCGCCCGGACCGAGCACCCGCGGCGCAAGGCTCGAGCAGCGCCGTCAGCTCATCCAGCTCGTGGTTGACGGCGATGCGCAGCGCCTGAAACGTGCGCGTCGCGGGATCGACGCCTCCCACCCGCGCGCGGACCTACCGCCCGCACCACCGCGCGCCGCAAATCGAGCGTCGTGCGCAGCTCGCCTGACGCACCGCCTGCTGGATGCAGCGCGCGATGCGGCGCGATCGCCGTTCCTCGCCGGATTGGTAGATGAGATCGGCGAGCTCGTCGGTGACAGACGCTCGATGAGCTCGAGGGCCGTCTCGTCCGCTGTCGCCCATGCGCATGTCGAGCGGCCCTTCGCTGCGGAAGCTCATGCCGCGCGTCGGATCGGTCGAGCTGTGGCGAGCTCACGCCGAGATCGGCCACGATGCCGTCCACCTCGGAGGCGCCGAAGGCAGCGAGGTGCTCCTCGATGCGCGGAAAAGTCGTCCGAGCACGAAGCCGCACGGAGTCGCCGAAACGCGCCAGACGTTCGCGCGCCGCCTCGATGCGCGCGGTGATCTTGGTCGATGCCGATCACGATGGCGCCGGGCGCCGCCTCGAGGATCGACGCCGTGTGCCCTCCTCCGCCGAGCGTCGCGTCCGACGTAGACGCCTCCATTGCGCGGCGGCGAGCGCGGCGATGACTTCCGCTCCGAGGACGGTCGTGTGTCCGAACGGGCACCGGCTCCGGGGCGGGCATGAAGTCGTCCGGCGCCACGTTCATATCCTCAACTTCTCCGCGACGACTCGCCGGAACTCCACGCGCTCCACTGGCCGTCATCGTTTGGACCTCGTCCCATTTCTCGCGCGACCCAGAGCTCGACCATGTTGACCCATGCCGGCCCACAGCACGTCCTTCTGAGCGATGGCGTAGTCGCGCAGCGGCGTTCGGTACGAGCATCCTCCCCTGCTTGTCGATCTCGCATTCGACCGCGGCCGAGATGTAGAGTCGCCGGAGGCGAATCGACATGTTCGTCGAACTGCGGCTGGGCGCGCGATCTTGGCCTCGATCTCCTCCCACGCCTTCATGGGAACAGAGGTGAAGACAGGCGTCGAAGGGGGACTGGGTGAGGACTGATCCGCGCGTCCCCGGTGGCAGCGAGGACGTCACGAAACCGTGCCGGCAAGCTCGTGCGGCCCTTGGCGTCGATGGCGTGTTCGAAATGTCCTCGGAACATGTATCCGCCGGCTTGGTGCCGCCAGTTCGCGGGCTTTTGAGGCACTATTTGCCACTTTATCCCACGAACTCACGGTACCCAGCAAGGCAAGAGCGTGTCAATAGGCCCCCGCTGCGCCGCAAGGCGGTCAGGCTGTGAAGGATTCCTTTTGGACGTACTCTCTCCTCTATAGGGCGCGCGCCTGAGGCGGGGCGCGCGCCTGGGCAGGGCGCGCGCCTAAGGCGGGTTGGCAGCCGGAGCTGGAATGCCGGGAGCGGGTTGGGGGGCGGAGCGGTGTGGGGGCGGAGCGGGTTGGTCGGGAGTAGCCGGCGGATAGAAGCTCGCAACATTTGGATCGGGATGATGGTCATTCTATCCAGGCGACTTTTGTTGGAGGGGTAGTGTCCGCGAGGCGATGACGGGGTGACCCGTGCCGAATCGCGGCGTATGGTCCTCGTCGCCGGGCGCAACCCGGCGTCTAGCGCGCGCGTCAGGCGAAACCGCTCGACGCGCGAGCCGCAGGTCAGCACGAGCTCCGATTCGCGCTGCATCGTTCGGTGCGCAGTCGCCGCAACCCGGAGCACGAAACCTTCCCACCATCACCCCCCGGAGAGTTACGCATGGCCATCATTGCTCGATTTTCGTTCGACGTTCGGTTTCGGCAAGAAAACCGGAGTTTCCTGAAGCTGGAGCAAGAAGTTCGAGCAGCTCGAACGCGACGCTCGGATTTCCCAAGGCGCAGATGCTGATCGGCTCGATCGGCGCGCCCGAATCGCGCGTCGAGATCAATTACCGCTTCGACAACATCGCCGCGCTAGAGGCAGTGTGGGCAAGCTCAACGACCCGCGCATGCCCGAGTATCAGAAGGAAATGGCCCAGTTCATCGTTCCCGGCACCCACCGCTGGGACGTGTTCCGCATCCAGGAACTGTGAGCTACCCCCGTCACGGGTGACGCCCCCGCGGTAGGGTCGTCACCCGTGACGGCGCTCGGCCAGGACTTACTCGGCCTTTTTCACGGGGCGCCGCGCCGTGACTTCGATCTCGATGCGTATGCGCGGATCGGCGAGCCCGCGGAGATCATCATCGACGCGGGACGAATTTCGCCGAAGTATTTGCGTAGAACCGGCCAGCACTCGCGGAACTCCGAAGCGTCGGGGACGACGTAGTTCGCGCGAACGACGTCGCGCAAGCTCGCGCCGGCCTCGGTGAGTGCCGCCTGGATGTTGCGCAGGCACTGCTCGGCCTGCTCCGGCGATCTCATTGGAGATGGTCATCGACTTGTAGTCGAAACCCGTTGTTCCCGAGACGAACACCCATTCGCCATCGACGACCGCCCGCGAGTAACCAATGTCTTTTTCGAACGTAGACCCCGAGCTAATCAAACGTCGCGCCATGTCCGCCTCCCCGCTTGGTCCGAGTCTAACTCTATCCGTGGTCCTCGCGTACGCCTGTCTCGTCTGATACGACTCCCGCCCATGAGCTCGACCTTTCCTGGCCGAGGGCGACCACGCCTGTGAAGATCGCCGATCTGCGCCTCGAGGCCGGGGCGCTGCGCTCGAGCTCGCGCTGCCGCTCATTCTCGTTTACGCCGGCTACAACGTGATGGGGCTGGTCGACACGGTCATCGTAGGGCGCTCAACGCCTCGGCTCTCGGTGCGGTGGGGATCGGCAACGGTATCTTCAATGCCCTCGCTTTGGTCGGTCTGGGCGCGGTGCTGGGCGTGGATCCCATTGCCGCCCAAGCGATCGGCGCCAGGTGACGAAGCAGGCGCACGGCAGGCGCTCCGCGCGGGTCTGCGCGTGGCGTGGTTGGTGGGGCTTCCCATCACCGCGCTCGTCGTCTTGAGCTCGTTCTTGCTGGCTCCGGTCGGGCGTCGATCCGGAGACGCGCACGACGCCATGTTGTTCTTGCTGGCTCGAATCACCAATCCGATGAGCTTCGCGCTCTTTGGCGCCTACCGCAGCTTTTTGCAGGTCAAGGCATAACGCGCCCGGTCGTGCTGGGGATGGTGATTTCCAGATGTGACCAATGTTATCGGCAATCTGCTCTTCATTTACGGAGACGGAGGGCTGAACTCCGTCGGTCTTCCGTCGATCGGACTGCCCCCGCTCGGTGTCTTTGGCTGCGGACTTTCCACCGCCCTTCGTCGCTTCTTTCGGTCGCCATCGTAGGCGGCGCGGCGCCGGCGTCTCGTGCGTGCGTCGGAGACCTCCCCGTCCCGCGGGCTCGTCGCCAAAGTGCTCAGGCTGCGGAATGCCGATCGGCCTCCAGAATCTCGCCGAAGTCGGATTGTTTCGCATTGGTTGCCGTACTGGCCGGGCGCATCAGCGCCGAAGCCGCGGCGGCGCATCAGATTACCATTGCCCTCGCGTCGTTTACGTTTTGCGTGGCGGCGGGCATCGCCGCCGACCAGCGTACGCGTCGGTCACCACGTCGGACGGGGAGCCTGGCCGGCGCCAGGCGCGCGGGTTTCCTCGGGATCGGGTTGGCGGCGATCATCGCCGGCAGCTTTGGAATGGCGTTCCTGCTCGTGCCCGGCTTCTTCACGCCTCTTTCTGACCTCCGATCGGAGCGTCGTGCCGCTCGGCACTGGCGCTCCTCTCGGTAACCGCGCTCTTTCAAGTTTCGGATGGGATTCAAGCTGGCGGCGCTCGGCGCGCTGCGCGGCGCTGGCGATACGCGCATCCGGGCTCGTCGCCAGCCTCGTCGGCTACTATCTGCTCTGGTCTCCCGGTTGCGTATTACTGGGGCATCGTCCGTGGGAGAGGCGTGATCGGGCTGTGGTGGGGGACTGTCCGCGGGCCTCACCGGCGTAGCGCATCGCGCTCACCTTCTCGATTTTATTTCATCAGCCGACGCAACCTGGAGCGGGTGTGATCGATGTCGATGGGGATACTCGGCCGACGGGCGAGATCCGAACGGTCGGATCGATTTCGTTACCGGCTCAAGCTGCTGCGGTGGGCGGCGGGAACCATCTCCACATCCGCCGCCCGGTTGGCGACGGCGGTATTCCGCCTTGAGCTCGCTGCGCGCGTCGGCACCGAGCAGCTCGCACGGGTCGAACCAGTGGTGCGTCGTGGCGCGCTCCAAGATTTTCGGAAGCGATCCGGAAAATTCACTCACCCGCGGGCAGCGCCAGTGCCAGAGCGCCGAGCGCTGCGGAATTTCGTCGAAGCACAGCACTTCCTTCACGCCGCCGTTGCAGTTCGTTGCGATCGCAAGGATCTCGCCGGGCAGCGATTTCTTGTCGTGGAGGCGCACGATGACGTCGTGATGAAACTCGCCCTGTCGCCAATGATCGACGAGATCGTAAGCGCCGAATCGCGTGCGCAGCGACTCGAGCAGATTTCGAGGACCATCGGTACGGGCCAGGGCTTGAATGGGTTGACTGCGGCATCGCGCGGGGTCTAGCACGTGCCGCGCGGCAATCACGTGACACGATTGCGATGACTTTGGTCGGGCGCGACCGGCGCACGGCAATCAAGACTCCGAGCTTGGCCTGCGATCCCCGGGATCGAATGCCAGATGAAATTTCAGCGGATTTGCGGGAATCGGTCCTTCTCCATGACTTCCTGCGTTCGCCGGTCGCGGGCCCGCCAGAGCGCAGCCCGTGGCGATCCGGCCTGATCCAGGAGCTTGAGGTGGGTAATCGCGCACCCAGCCGTGGTATGCCGCCAGAGTCCCGCCGTGGTGACGCACGAGGAAGAATGGCTCTGGGGCTGGGACGAGACGCCCGGCATCGTTTCGGTTTGGGCCGAGACCGACGGACGGCATTCGTCTGGCGGCGCGTGCCTGAGACGCGAGCTCCGTGCGCGAAGAGGTCCGCTTTCGGCCGTGGTTCGTGCTGGCCGTGCTCGACGATCTCGCGCACCTCGGCGAAGCGCCTGGTGCCGAAGAGCGACGGGCCGGCGCTCTGCCGCGGCGTCGTGACGTACGAAGAGCTCACGGGGCCGGGTGCGCTCCGCTATCTGGTGCGCGCCGACGACGCGCGCCGGCTCGGCTCACGCCATCTTGCGAGGCGCGAGCCGCGGCGCTTGCGGCGCATCGTTCACGCACCTGCGCGAGCTCGGCAAAAGCTTCGGTGCTCGCGCTGCCGCCCGAGGAGCAGTACCTCGTCGCCTCGGGTCGGACGTACTTTCGCGATCTCGGCGTTCGACGAGCTGCGCGAGCGCAGTTCGATCTCGAGACCACCGGGCTCGACTCCGAGCGCGATCGCATCTTCCTCATCGCGCTGCGCGATCGCGACGGGCGCGCGAGACGCTCGATCTGGCGCGGGCATGACGATGACGACGAGGCCGATCTCCTCGCGCCGGTTCTTCGCGCGCCTGCGCGACGATCGATCCCGACGTGATCGAGAATCACAACCTGCACGGCTTCGATCTGCCGTTCCTCGATGCGGCGCGCGCGGCTCTGGGCGTGCCTGCTCGCATCTGGGCCGCAGCCGGCCGCCGGCTGTGCTGCGCCGTCGGCCCGCCGCGGCGATCGCGACCCCGTCCATGCCGCGGCGCGTCCGCTACACGGTGCCCGGGCGCGAGCTCGATCGACACGCTCGACGCCGTCATGCGCCACGACTTTTCGGCGCGCGATCTGCCGGGCCGCGGGCTCAAAGCGGTGGCGCGCCACTTCCGGCGTCGCCAGCGCCGAGCGCGAGCACATCGCCGGCAGCCGCGTGTACGAGGTGTTCCGCCGCGACCCCGAGCGCGTGCGGCGCTATGCGCGCGACGACGTCGACGAGGCGGCGGCCATCGCGCGCCTGCTCGGCGGCGCCGCCTTCGCGCTGGCGCGCATGGCGCCGCGCCGCTACGAGCGACTCGCCGATGCCGGCGCCGCCACGGGCGTGCTCGATCCGCTGCTCGTGCGCGCCTATCTGCGCGCCGGGCGCGGCGCTGCCGGCGCACGAAGCGGGCGACGGCACGCTCGCACAGCGGCGCGCGCGCTGCACCTGTTCGCGACCGGCGTCGCGCATCGCATCGTCAAGGCCGACGTGGCCAGCCTCTATCCGTCGCTGCATGCGCGCAATACCGCATCGGCCCGCGCGCGCGATCGGCTGGGCGTGCTCGTCTCCGTCGTCGATCGGCTCGTCGATCAGCGCCTCGCCGCCAAGGCGGCGCGCGCGCGCCGCGCCGCGCCGGATCCGCCGAGCGTCACACGCACGACGCGATGTCGGCGGCGATGAAGATCGTCGTCAACTCCGCGTACGGCTACCTCGGCGCAGCGCGGGCTCACGCGTTTCGCCGACGTGCACGCCGCCAACGAAGTGACGCGGCGCGGTCGCGAAGTGCTCGGCGCTCATCTGCCGCGAGCTCGCGCGCGCGCGGCGTGACCTTGCTCGAAGCGGACACCGACGGCGTCTACTTCGCGGTGCCCGAGCGACTGGTCGCGAGGCCGACGAGCGCCGCGTCGTCGCCGAGGTCGCGCGCGCTCTTGCCGCCGCGCGTCGAGCTCGAGTTCGACGGGCGCTACGCCGCCATGCTCTCGCACGAGCCCAAGAACTACGCGCTCCTGCCGTACGCAGCGGGCCGGTGATGCTGCGCGGCGTCGCGTTTCGGTCGAGCCGCGCCGAGCCGTTCGGCGAAGCTTTCCTGCGGCGCGCGCTCACCTGTCTGTTCGACAGGCGACATCGCTCGGCGTGAAGCGCGCTTACGTCGACACGCGTCGTGGCCTTGCGCCGCCGCGCGCCTGCCGACGTTCGACGGTCGCCGCGCGTGTTCGACTCACCGAAAACGCCGACGCGAATACGTGGGCCACGCGCACGGAGCGCCGCGAGCTGCCGTACGAGGCCGTGCTGCAGCAGCGGCGCGCGACCAGTGGACGGCCGGCGAACGCGTGCGCGTCTATCGCACGGCAAGCGCCGGGACGCGGCGCTGCTCTCCGAGGTCGACCTGGAGAGACGCCAAGGCGGATCCTGACAGGCACGGCCGACAGTCGCGACTACGACGTCGAGTATTACGTGCGGCTGCTGCGCGGAAGACCTTCGCGGCACGCTTTTCAGGGGCGCTCACCCGGGCATTTTCCGTCGCTCTTCGAGGACCCCGATCAACCGTCGCTCTTTCACGTGCCGGCGGCGAGCTTGCAGCCGATTCTCACGGTATTAGCCAGAATTCCGGGGGTTAAGGCTAGGCTTGGCGGAAGAATGGCCCCCACAGTTCCCTACCGCATCGCCCATCCGACCTGGGGCTTCCCCCAAAAAGCCGGGGAACGGGGAATTGCGGGGTCGGGTCAGTGAAATCCCCACCGCGGAAGGACCAAAGGCCCCTTCCGTTTTCCCGGAGATAGAAGTCGCACGCTTAGTTCCGTTCACGGAGGGTCGCGTGTGTAAGATCCTGGTAGTCGATGACGAGGAAGACGTTCGCGATCTCGCTCGGGCTCATTTGTCGTCAATGGGGCACTGCATTTACAGCGCCAGCGACGGTGCGGAGGCTCTTCGGTTCCTCGACGATCATGAAAGCGATCCACCTTGGCTTGATTCTAACGGATCTCGCGGATGCCCGTGCTCGATGGGTGGGACTTGCCTCGACGCGCTCAGGCTCGATTCGAGGTGGGCCAAGCTGCCGGTCATTGTTTGTTCGGCATCGGTCGCGCTCGGAGCGTCTCCGCCGGTCATGAAGGCCCAAGCGTACTGGCCCCGCCGTCCTCGATACAGCAGCTCGAGCGGGTTCACGAGTACGTGCCTCCGTCACCATCAGTCGTGGCCGCCGCTGGAGCTTCAGCGAAACGCCCGTCTCGAAGGCGGCCGGTTAATGCGGTAAGCTTTCACAGAGCCCGGTTGGGGGCGCGGAGGGTGGTCGCATGTCGCATGAGGGGGTCTGCATCGGCCGCGGTTCTGATGGTGGACGACCACCCACGGAACCTGGTCGCCCTTACCGCCGTGCTCGAGCCGCTCGGATACGAGCTGGTCAGCGCCATTCGGGCGCCGAAGCCGTGGCGGCTCGCTTCCGGTCGCGAGTTCAGCGGTGATCGTGATGGACGTCATGATGCCGATCCTCGACGGCATCCAGACCACTCCCGGCATCCTCAAGCAGCACGAGGAGCGACCCGGTACGTGCCCATCATTTTCTTGAAGCGGCGATGGACAGCCGGGGCGCCCAAATGTTCCGCGCCTATCAAAGCGGCGGCGTCGACTACGTCGTCAAGCCTTACCGAACCCACGCGATCCTCCGCTCGAAAGTGTCGGTCTTCGTCGAGCTCTACCAACAGCGCCGCGAGATCCACCGACCAGCGGCAGCTTCACCTTGCAGAAGGATGGCACGCACGTTGCCGCCCTTTGAAGCCGGCCGCCCGGAGCCGGGAAGAGCTGCTCTCCATCGTGTCCCACGAGCTCCCGGCAACCCCGTCACCGCGATCGGGACCTATGCCACCCTCCCTGCTGCGGCGGGCGGCGACCATCGAGGACAACGATGTGCACAGGTATGCGATGCAAGCAATGCGCCGCCGTGCAGAAGATGGAGCGGCTGATCGCCGATCTCTCCTGGTGGCGGCAGCGAGGGCCGAACGAGGCGCGCTCCGACGTCGTCAAGAAGCCTCAACCCGTGTCCGGAGCTGGTCGACCAATTGATGGCGGTCATGCGGCCCGTGGCCGAACAAAGTCCCAGAGGCGCTGACGAGCAACTTGCCGCCGTTACCCTGCGCCCCTCACCTGCGATCGCGACCGGGATCTGCCAAGTCCTCGCCAACCTCTTCGGGAAACGCGATCAAGTTCACACCAAGAATGGCGCCATTCGGCTCCACGTCGAGTCGTTGGCGACGAAGTCGTCTTCTCGGTCAAGGACTCGGGACCGGGTATTTCACCCCAAGAAGTTCACACGCACATCTTCCGATCGCTATTGGCAAGGCCCCTCGACGCAGCGCGGCGGGTCTCGGGCTGCTGTGAGCTTGGCTTCATCGCCAGGACATCGTTCAGGCCCACTCCGGTCGGATTTGGCACGAATGACGGGCCAGGCGCCGGAAAGCACGTTCTATGCGGCATTCCCTCTTGGCGCGTGATGGCGGATGGCGCGTCGCGTAATGGGCGATGGCGCGGGATGAGAGCGCGTGATGAGCGTCGATCCGAAAAAATCGGCGCCTTCTTACTAAAGCCCGATGAATCAGCTTTGCAGCATTTGGGCAATGTTCGGAAGAATGAGGTAACTGGACTTTCCGGCCGACCCGGAGCGCGTTGGCACCGTCGAAGTCCATCCGTTCGAGGGGCGGCTCGTCTTGATCGTCGAGGACCGCGCCGACACGCAGACATGCGTCGCCGGGCGGCTGGCCGACTACGGATTCGAAGTGGCGACTGCGTCGGACGGCGAGACCGCGATACAGCATGATGCGCGAGCGACGCCCGGCGCTGGTCTATCTCGACATGAATCTGCCCAATCTTTCCGGCTGCGACGTGTGCGAACGGAAATTCGCAGCGACCCTTCCGCTCCGAAGAGACATTCCGGTGGTGATGACGGCGCGCACACCTCGCTCACCCCGTCCATGCAGCCTGCATCGAAGCGGGCGCCGACGCGTTACCGTTCCCGAAGCCTTTCCAGCTCGACCGATTTGCGGAAATGATCCGGCGCATATGGTTACACGGCGGCGCCGAAGACGAGTCGAGGAGCGTAGCGGCGCCGGGGCTCGGTACGGCTCCTTCAGCGAGCTGGAAAACGTACGACCGCGCCGGGCTCGAGTTCGAAAAGCATCGACGCGGGCGGTCGCCACGCTCGCGGCTGGGACGGCGAATCGTGAACCGGCCGGACCCAACCCGTGGACCAAAGGCCCATCGGCCTCGCCGATCCTCGTACGCGCGGCCTCCGTTCCGCAGTAACATGCCGTGCGCCATGCGCACCCGAGCCCCTCTTGCTGCTGTTTCCTCGCTGCGTGTGGTTCGTCCACCAAAACCGGGCCCGAGCCGGCGACCGCGCCGCCGCCGGTCGCGGAGCCCACGCCCACGCCCACGCTGACCAATCCGCCAAACCGGGAAGCGACCAGCGAAGCCGACGTGCCGGAGCGGAGCGGCGGCCTTGCGCGATGCGGAGCTCGCCAAAGTCGCGGCCGGGCTGATCGACGCCTTCACCAACGTGAACCCGCTCTTCTCGCGCGACGGCAGACAGGTCATTTTCAACTCAATCGCGACGGTTTTGCCCGCGGCTCTACGTGGCCGACGCGGGCAAGCCAGACGCACCGGCGTTGCGCCTCGTGACCACCAAAGAGGCGCGCGGTCGGGCCCGCGATCCACCAAGGACGGTAAATCGATCATCTTCGATCCGACAAAGTGCCGACGCAAAAGTTGGGACCTTTTCCGCGTCGACCTGGACTGGGAAAAACCTGGTGCAGCTGACGTCGGAGAGCGTCTGGAACCGCGACGACGCGCTCATTCCGGACGGCAAGGCGGATACGTTCTTTTATTCGGCGCGCAAGATGTCCGAATCGACATCCTCCCTCACGCTGCAGCCGCTCAAGCCGGAAGCGACGGCCAAGAAGGCATACACCGACACGGGGCTGGATTTGCTGTCGGATGTCTCGACCGATGGCAAGTGGGGCGCCTGGATCCGCATGCCGGCCCGCACCAAGGCCACCGCGCTGATCGTCGACATCGAGACCGGCAAAGAGAAGGTGCTCTACCCGTCGTCGGGCGATGTCCGGCATACAGGAGCGCCGTCTTTTCGCATGACGGCAAACTTCTACGTACGTGAGACCGACGGCGGCGGTGACCAGGCGCTCGTCCTGTCTTTCGAAACACCAAGACGGGCCAGAGGTGGGCCGCTACGCGGAGACCAAGCCGGCGACAGGAATGATTTCCGATATCGTCGTCGCCAAGAAGGGTTCATCTCCTCGCGCTGAACCTGGTGGCCGGCAATCGGGGCGAAGTGCGTCTGCTCGACGCCACCACGCTGAAGCCGAAGGTCGACGTCAAGCTGCCGCTCGGCTCCGGCCTCGATCGTGGACTTCAGCGAGGATGGCAAGCGACTCTCCCTCGACCGATCGACGCCGGAGGCTCGCGACCGACGTGCTTCGTGCTCAGGTCGTTGCCACCGGGGCGGCGACGCCGCTGCGCAAGAGCCTCGCCCCTGATCCAAGAGCTTCCCACGGTCGAAACGCAGCTCGCCGAGAATCCCGCCGCGTGACGGGCTCAAGATCCCCACCAACGTCTACCTGCCGCCGAAGGCGCTTCCGGAAGGCAGCTTTCCACCATCGTCAGTTATCACGGCGGACCCGCGGGGGTGTCGGTCGTGCGCTGGGACCCCATCGCCGCGCTTCTTTTGTCGGGTCTCGGTACGCCTGGGTCGAGGCCAACGTAGCGTGGCTCCAGCGGTTTCGGACGACGCCTTCGAAATGGCCGACAACGGCGCGAAACCAGCGCAGAAGCCTTCAAGGACATCGA
>ERZ1370068.10227-contig-8944_pt1 | contig 40956 bp, 66 predicted proteins | sample MGYA00561227_ERZ1370068 | MGnify/ENA primary metagenome ERZ1370068 (study PRJEB38410, sample SAMEA6850437) | metagenome | study: Metagenomic assessment of the ecological functions of the soil: analysis of the soil microbiota associated with the... | reverse complement strand
TTGTACTTCGTTCAGTTACGTATTGCTTATCCTGCTCCTTTAGGTGCAACTGGAACAGCGCGTCCGGGAGTTGGCCGGAATCATTCAGCACGATTTCACTGAGCGCGAGCTGGTCGTTGTGGCCTTGCTGACCGGCACCATCAGTCGTTCCTGGCCGATTTGATTCGCCGCCTGACCCGACCACGGCGGCTCGATTTCATCGGGGTTTCAGTTACGGGATCCCGAAACGGAACCGGGCGAGGTTGAACTTCACGAAAGAACTTCGTTTGATGTGTGTGCGGACGCGACGTTCTGGTGGTGGATGATATTTCTGGATACCGGCCAGACGTTGAGCCGGGTATAGGCCGAAACTGCGCCTCCTGGAGCCCCGAAGCATCAAAGTCTGCGTGCTGCTCGAGAAACAGCGGGCGACGAACGAAAGAGATCCAGGTGGACTGCGTCGGCTTTCTCAGTTCCAGACCTGTTCGTCGTTGGGTACGGATTGGATTTCGCCGAGCGCTACCGTAATCTCCCTTTCATCGGAGTATTGAAACCAGAGATCTATCAGGCATCCTGAGTTCAATGCGCGTCACGATCACTTTTTTCCTACTTCAGAGATTTGACGGGCTGCGACCACACTTCGGAGACGCTGCCACCGGGCGGTACCGTTGACGATTTGCAGAAGCAAATTATTCGTGCGTTTTCCCAAGCTCGCCGCGATGCAAAACTCCACGCTCATCGCCGTCGGCGTGGAATATCAGGGTCGCAGCTACGTTTTGCAGGAAGGTGATGAAGTCTCCGCTTTTCCGCCGGTGCAGGGAGGATGACAATGATTGAGCAATCGAAGCCAGAAATCAATGAGTCCGTTGCGGCGTGAGATTTTGCAGGCCTGAGAGGAATTTTTTTCGGATAGAATTCCGATTGGTTCCGGCTTGCGGTGCTCTGAATCAGAGTCGATGAAACGCCAACTGACGATCACGACCCAGCCAATTGACGAACGCGGCCTTGCTTGAAATGCGCTCCATGTCCGAGCGGGATGGGAGCAGCGGTTTATTTTGCGGGAGTCGTGCGCGCCACCGAAGAAAACCAGGCGATCAAGGCCATCGAATACGAAGCATACGGACGCATGGCCGAACATCAATTTCATCTATTGTTCGACGAGATGGAAAAACGCTGGCCGATCGAATCGGTTCGGCTGCTGCACCGGATCGGCGTGGTCAAAGCGGGCGAACCATCGCTGTGGGTCGAAGTGATCGCTCCCCACCGTGGCGAATCCCTTTGCCGCGTGTCAGTGGTTTGATCGACGAAATGAAACGCGTCGTGCCAATCTGGAAAAAGATTTTGGCTTAGCAACGAGCGTTCGTGCAGCGCGGCGCACCGTTAGCTTGAACTCACACGCGAGCTGAATTGACGCTTCGCATTTATCATTAACACCCCTGCTTCAGCGGGGTGTAGGAGTGTGGTGGAGGGGTCCTAACCGCTTCAGCGGTTTTCGACAGGGCGTAGAAACCGTTGAAACGGTTTTGCGTCTCCGCCCTGCGCAGAACACCCCGCTTGAAGACGGGGTGTTAATGAAAGGAACCCGCTCAGAATGGCTATGTTTGTGAAACATTCGGGTCAGCGGCCAACCGCCAGGAGGTGCTGCGCACTTTTGCCAAGGCCTTCGCCTCGGTGGCTTAACTTGTTCTTCACGCCCCTCGCCCAGTTCAGCAAGGGAAACGTCATAGCCGTCTGGAATAAAGAGGCAGGTCATGCCCGAAACCGCCCTGCCCTCGCGGACGAAAGTCGATGCGTCCCTTCGCACGTTCCCGAAATCAACTCGGTTTGCAGTTCCAACTCATTGGCGTAACAGACCGGCGAACTGTTTTCGCCTTGACCGGCGGCGAAACCGGAGCAACAGCGATCACGCACCGAAATCGGGCGCCACGTTTGCCGGCAGGGCACGTTCGCGAGCAGACGGAGCAGCTTCTCGTTATTCGCTGCGTCAGGAGAATTCTGCGAGCCAGCGCTATCGATCGCAGCTGAAGCGCGCGGAATGAACTGCCCGGAGCTCCATTCAGCGCGTCCACTTCCAGGCCCGAGTCGTCAGCCAGGATGTGAGTAACCCTGCGGTCCGGCGGTTTTGGCGGGAGGCTCGCGGCGCGAAAGCCATTCCGCGAGCTGAACCGCTTTACGCGTCGCACTGCCGGTGAAGGAATCTGCGTCTTCGACAACGTTCGGCGCGCCCGGAAAATCATTCAGGCTCAGATGGTCGAATTCGTCTCCCAGGATGAGCGAATCTCCTGCCCCTTGTGGCCGTTCCGCGTCGCCAACAAAAGAGTCGTCATTCGGCTCATTTCCCGCCAGGAAAGCCTACTGCGCTGTCAGTGTGCCGCGAATTTCACCACCTGGATTGGCGCTCGTATGAACGTTGGCGTAGGCGCCACCGGCGTTGGCTGCATCCACAAATGTTGCGAAAGTCGTTCGGAGTCAAAGAAGCAACGCCAGAAATCGTGCCGGAAATGCCCGCTGGCTGTCGTAAATGGAATCAGAACCGGTCCGGTTCCGTTCGCAGCCGATCGGAGCATGGATGTGCGAAGCGCATCGCGGCGGCCGAAAGCCCGCTGTAAATGACGGTGTAGAACAATTGGTCGCCGATGAGGTCGAAACGAACCGGTTCCCGAAGCCGCGGTTGTCACCGGCGGAACTTCCTCCCCGCCGCTGAGCGTGGCGGTAAAATGGACCGGAGAGATCTGGCCGCGAATTTCTCCGCCTGGGTTGGCGGTGGTATGAATATTCGCGTAGGTCTCGCCCGGTCTTCAACGCGCTTAACTGGTCGGCGGACAAGGTTGTCACGAGCGTTCCCTGGATTATGCCCGAATCCGCCAGGGCAACAGTGAAAGGTCACCATAGGTGCGGCCACCGCATTGGTGGTGGTAGACGGCCCAGTGAATATGTGCGCGCAGTGGCGGGACCAGACAAGCCAGCAAAACTGATCAGATAAGACAGGACATTTTCCGCTTCAAGCTTAAGATCCACAGACCTGAAGCGCTGGTTGTCAGGGCCGGTGAGCCGCTCCGCGGCCGCCGTTCATGGCCACCGTGAACGCGGGTCAGCCGTCGTGGAAGCGCTGGTCGGCAATTCAGGAAAAACGCTTGGCTGCCGACCCTGGCGACGATGGCGCTTTGGTTCGTCGTTGTCATCGCGTCAAACCAGTTGGTGTCCGAACAAATTGCTCTTCATTTGGCACCAGATAAGGTGCAGCCCGCCGGTCCATGTCCGCGTGAGGGCATTGGTGCTGGCAACGCGGTGGTAATGCTGACTGGTTGACTTGGCCAGGCGGCGACCGTGATGGTTACTGAAACGGAAGTCGATTTTTGACCGAGGTTGTCGGTGGCTTCGGCGGTCAACGTGTAGGTTCCTGCTGCAACGTTGTTCCACGTGAAGCTGTGCGGGCTGCTGGTGACTTGGCCCAGGACGTTTGGTGCCTTCGTGAAACTCGACGGAGGCAATCGTGCCATCGCTGTCCGCGGCGACCGCGGTGATGGTGATGTTGGTCCCGGCGGTAAATGCAGCGCCATTGATTGGACCGGTGAGGCTGACCGTGGGTGGCGCATTGGCGGCTGCGACAACGGTGATGGTCACGGGAGCGGAGGTCGCTTTTGCACCCCAGGTTGTCGGTGGCTTCGGCGGTCAACGTGTGAGCTCCTGCCTGACATTGCTCCAAATAAGGCTGTAGGGGCTGCTGGTGCCTATGCCGAGCATGTTGGTGCCCTCATGGAGAACTCGACGGAGGCAATCGATTGCCATCGCTGTCCGCGGCGACCGCGTCGATGGTGATGTTGGTCCCGGCGGTAAATGCAGCGCCATTGATTGGACCGGTGAGTACTGACCGTGGGTAGCGCGTTGGCGGCTGCGACAGCGGTAATGGTCACAGGAGCGGAGGTCGCTTTTGCGCCAGGTTGTCGGTTAGCCACCGCCGTCAACGTATAGGATCCCCGCCGCCACATTATTCCAAATGAAACTGTAAGGGCTGCTGGCCGTCCATCGCGAGCAGGTTGGCGCCTTCGCTGAAAGTCGACTACCAGTGCCACGATACGTCGCTTATCCGTCGCGGTCGCGCTGATGTGTTTGATGCGCAATCCGGCGGCAGTGAAGTAGCTGGCGCACGTCGCGCGATGACTGATCATACTGACCGTTGGCGGTGTATTTGCGGCGGCGTCCACTCGCTTTGCAACGCCAGCCGATGAGCGTCGAGCCCTTGCCACGGACCGAGCATCGGCGTTGACATTAAACACATGCGACTCCTGGTCCAGCAGCAGTTGGTTGCTAAACCAGCGTTTATCGATCTCCGAACGTGGTGACTGGCGCGCAACGGCGCGTGTGGCGGTCAGCACGGTGTCCAGGCTGAATCCGGCGTTGCCGTCCAAGTGGCTGTAAAGGTAGCCGCCGAGGCAACAGCCAGTCCCGGAATCTGTCGTTCCAGCCGGATCGTGTTCGACCGCTTGAAAATGATTGTCGCTCTCGTTAGATCAGAGACCAGTTTGTCCGGGCCGCTCTTCCCCGATTGCTGTGGTGTCGACATCTCGCGCGCGAGGTTCCCAGGTCGTAAAATTCCGCGCGAAAGTTGTCCTCGATCTGGAAGCCGCCCAGTTCGTGATTCACGTCGAGTTTTATGATGTGGACCTCTTCGTCAATCGCTTTCATAAGCGGGATAAATTTTTCTGGAGTCCGACTCTCGCGTCGTAGAGACATCGCCCCATTCCAAAGTTGATTTGACGACCATCTCTGAATTGATACTCATACCCGAGCACGATCCGAGGCCAGCTTGGCAGAGTGAGTCCGAATTCAGCCCAGGCCTTTCCGATATCGAGGTGCAGGTCGCGATCCAGGCTGAAGAGCCGGGGGTGTGCTGGAGCATAATATCCGCCGGTGTCGCTGAAATATTTTCGGAACTCCTCAAATCCGAAGCGGGCGAAACCGACGTCATTCTTTTCGAGCGTCAGCGCGATCTTTGTAGTCGTTCTGGTTTGGAATAATCCGGCCTTCGGCGGTGACGGTGCGATCGTCGCCGAACTTTTCTTTCAAGCTGAAGCTGTCCAGTCCGCCCGACCAGCCCTCCTTCATCCAATAATGTTCCCGGAACTGGTGCTCGTTCCCGCTCACGCTGCATCCAACGGATGGCCGGGGAAATCGAGAAATTGCGGCCCTTTCGCGACTGCGGCATCCGTCGTGGACCAGACGACGCCCCTGATCGATCCAGGCCCGTAGCAAGCCGATCTGTATCATTGGTGAGCGTGGTTCTCCTTTGCCGGGCGGCGGCATTTCCATGTCCTCGACCAGACGCGCCACGTAATGGATCAACGGACTCTTGGCGCTGTCGCCGGGGATGATGTCAGCACCGTTCGCGCCCCTTTGAGAGCGGATTCCCTGGTGGTCAGGCTGAATTTGCTTTTGGGCTTTTCCGGGCCGTGACATTTGAAACAGACAGCCTCGAAAATCGGTTTGATGTCGCGCTCGAAATCGACCGTCTACGGCTAGCCGGTGCGGGCAGCTTGCTCCACATCCACTTCTGCCGCGCGGCAAAATAGAGGGCAAGAACCAAAAGCAAAATCGCAGAAAATCAAATTGTGAACGATGCGGAGTGAAACGCGGCATTTTCGAATTGGGCCGGAAACATGTTCATCCGTTGTCTTTCTACGTTTTGCTCATCAGAATTCGAGCTAGCGTAACAACGGCCGGCTCACATTCGAGCCGTGAACAGCGCCGTGTGGCAGCCCGCGCTCCAACAGCTTCCTTGCTTCAGCAGTATTGATCTTCGCCGCCACCAGCACATGCGGTATTTGGCCGATGAAAACATCGCCGCTGGCGACCCGGTGCCTTGCACCTGGGCATGGCACTTCAGACAGAGATTGGCATCCCGTTCGACGAGCATCTTCGTCGAGTTGATCCGAACCGTGTGGCGGTATGGCAATACGACGCAGCCTTCGCGCAACGCTGGATGCTCGAAACACGAACGGGCGCGTCTGCTGGCGATGGCATTGGGCGCATTGCTGGTTCAGGCGCGCGCATGGCGAGGCCACCAGCCGGTTTCATAATTTCTTTTCCGTGCGGATCGTGACATTGCACGCAATTCATTCTGACCTTCGATGACCGGATGCCGCTGCGGCAAATTGAATTCCGCGTGCACCTCGAGATGGCACTGAAAACAGGCGGTCGGATCTTTGCCGGGATTAGCGATGAACTTGCCTCGCCCGCCGCCGCCCTGGACATGTTTGCTGCCCGGTCCGTGACACGACTCGCACCCGCTCAAGCCAACCATCTTCGCGCTTTCGACATGCACCCGCGCGTGCGGGCTGGCCGGGAAAATCCTCGCGTAGTTCGTGTGACATTCAGCGCAGACTTTGTTGCCGACGTATTTGGCGCGCTTCAATCTCGGGGGGCGCCATGACCGTGCGACTGACCGTCGAGCACGAACTCAAGACCGAGGAAACCGTGACGAGAAAGGCCAGCGACAAAAAGCCGATCACCCAGCGGCACTGGTTATTCATGGGTGATTCCTCTCCTCGAATGGTTGCGAACAGCGCCGGACAGAATCTTGTCTCAGTCATATGGCTGATCCTCAGGGTCGATGGTCCATAACTGAACAGAAATCCTGACGATGAAAGCAATTCCAAACTGAGATTCTTCAAAACAATTTGTCGGGGCACTGGCGCACAGTCAGGGGCACAAGAATGGGCAGGCTGCCGATGTCCCGCGGATCCAGCCTGAAGCGCATCCAGGCTCGAGGGCGCGATACGACGAGCCGATCGGCGGAACCCGGTTCGCCCCAGCAGCGGAATCAATACAGGGGCGCAGGACAAATTTCCTCTGGCACCCCTTCTGAAGAATTGCGTCGTGCACACCCCGGATCGCAGCCGTGTGCCCTTATTTCGCCTAGTCTGACGGGCTGATGAATTTGAGGAGAATGCCCGTCGATGTTCGTCCACCGACAGTTCGATTTCTTCGTGGCTTGTTTGCTGGGTTTAATCGTCCTTGCCGCGCCGTTGCAGAGCGACTCGATCGCGCTGAAACCGGCGGCGGACACGACTTTGTTTGAGACAACTCCCGACGGCAACCTTGGAGAGTCTTCAATGCTGTGGCCGGAACCACCGCGAAAGGGAAAAGGAGCCGGGCGCTGCTGCGGTTCGATTTCGCAAAAATTCCCGCCGGTTGACCGTTACACATGTTCAACTGACGCTACAAGTTGGTCGACGTTCCGCTGGGAGGCGGAGTAGGCTCTGTGTTTGGCTTGCAGCGAATGCTCCGATCGTGGGGAGAAGGCAGCAAGCACCGATGGGAAACTGGCGCATCCAGCGTCCACTGGCGAGGCGACCTGGAACATGCGTTTCCGCGCCCGGCACCGCCTGGAGCGTTCCGGCGCATCCTCGCCAACGGACTACCTCGCGCAGGAAAGTGTGCTCCACATCCGTGAACAAGGGGGAACGTACACGTTCGCTTCGACGACAAACTTCTCGCTGACGTTCAATTCTGGCTCGACCATCCGCACCAACAATTTCGGCTGGATTATGATCAGCCACCTGAATCCACAGCGGCGACGGCGCGGCGTTTTGCATCACGCGAAGATTCGCAAAACGCGCCGGTCTTGACCGTTGTATTCACCCCGCCAACGCTCCTCCGAATTGATCGGCTGGAACTGCGTGCAAGACGATCTAAAGCTATATTTCACGGCGGAAGCCGGCAAAGTCTCTGCACGCGGTCGAATTGCGCGATTCGCTCGGCATCGGAGGATGGGTGAACCTCACCAACATCAGTCCCGCAATTATCGCCACGAATGTGATCGTAACCGATTCGGTTCGCGAACCGGCCGCGCAGCGATTCTACCGGCTGGAGCGCTTCCTTAACACGGTTGTTTTCCGACAGTTGCATTTTGCGATCTTTCCCTTATCTATTTTACAAAAAAGTCCAATTCCGGTCTCCTGCTGGAACTCTGACCGCCCGTTGGCGCTCGGGGGACACAGGTGACAACAGGAAAACTATGGAAGTTTATTTCAACAACATGACCGCGCAAGAAGGCACCGGGAGAAACTGGTCCAGGATTTGATGACGCTGGTCTCATGATGCCGAGGACTCATCTCAAGCCACGCTGGCGAAAATCTGGCGGAAAGATCCAGGCGAAGAATTGCTGACAGCCCTCGAAAAGTTGAAGGTCACTTGTCTTCGTATCGAAGAAAAGGCCGCCGCCACGGTGCGAAATGCCGATTTCCTCATTCGGGACAACCCTCTATCACGCCGTTGGCGCTGCTTTGCTCTTGGCCTGCTGGTTGGTGTTTTGGTGAGCCGCCAATGAATTTCGCTGGGACCCTTGTCAAGCATGGCCTGTTCATTGGGGCCATGAACCTTCGCAAAGGAGACGTGCTCCCTGGCAACGTGCTGGCGCTGACGGTTCTCCGTCCACCCTCACGCAGTAGTTCTGCTACGGAGGACGGGGTCGGCAGAACACTGCTTCTTCTGCCGGCAAGATGCCGGCAGCACGCTGAGGTTCATGAATGCATCGATCTGCCGCAGCTTCACGCATTGATGCAAATTCGCAAAGAAGGCGTTGAAACCAAGGCGCGGTGGCCCAAACTTCGACGGCGAGATGAAGTCCGAACGCGACCTCGCAGACCTGGCCCGGCAGCGAACAGCCAGCAGGCGGCTCCGGAAAGTTCCCCATCGGCGCGCTCATGTTTTATGGGCCTGATCGAAGAACAGCTACCAAAGCCGTGGCATCGATGATCGTGTCGGAAGTGGCGCGGAACCTCAAGGAGAATTGCAGCGTGATGGTTTTCACGGGTTACCGACGTGAGAGAGGAAATCCGTTTATCTCCGGCGAGATTGCCGGGTTCTTTGAGACCGGAACACGTTCGCCATGTGGTTCTTTCCGGATGGAGTGACCGGCTGCCCCCACGAAGAGGGAATCGATTATCCGCTGGGGGAACCCTGCCCTCAATGCCCTTGTGGAAGCATCGGAACCGGTGGACCGGCAAGTTGGAAAAGAATTCTTGAAAGTGGGACGTTCTTCCGTTGCCTTCGACGATTGGTTTGCCCAATATCCTGCGCCGATGTCCGGTGCCGTTCAACAACCCATCCATTCCATTTGATCGAGCTAAAATGGCAGAAAATCTGGGAGGAACAGCGAAAGATTTTCCGTGGGCGTGGAACCCTTCGGCGAGACTATCCCCGCGCAACATCCTTTTTCGCAACGGCACAGAAGCCTTCCGGCCAAGTGTTACATTCTCGACATGTTCCCTTATCCGTCCGGCGCGGGACTGCATGTCGGACATCCGGAAGGCTACACGGCCACGGACATTCTCGCGCGCTACCGCCGGGCGCTGCGGGCTTCAACGTCCTGCATCCGATGGGCTGGGACGCGTTCGGTCTGCCCGCTGAGCAATACGCCGATCCGAGACCGGCCAGCATCCGCGCAAGTCACGACGGAGGCAGAACATCGCCACGTTCAAGCGCCAGATCAAATCGCCTCGGCTTCAGTTACGATTGGACGCCGCGAAGATCGACACGACCGATCCAGAGTATTTCAAATGGACGCAGTGGATTTTTCTGAAGCTTGTATAACTCGTGGTTTAATCCGGAGACGAACAAAGCCGGAGCCGATTGAAACATTGAAGTTTCCAGACGACTGCATAACCGAGGAGCAGAAGAGACACCACCGAGCGATTCCACCGCGTCTCGCTTATGTGACGCAGAAGCGCCAGGTTTGGTGGTGCGAAGCAACTCGGCACCGTGCTCGCCAACGAGGAAGTCGTTGACGGCAAAAGCGAAGTGGGCGGCTTTCCCGTCGTCCGCAAACCGATGCGCCAATGGATGCTTCGCATCACCGCGTACGCCGAGCGCTTGCTGCAACGATCTCGACACGATTGACTGGAGCCGATTCGCTCAAAGAAATGCAGCGGAACTGGATTGGCCGTAGCGAGGGTGCCGACCGTCTATTTCGACGTTTGCCGTGAAACGAGCGTCGACTCGATTGACCAATCCGTGTCTTCACCACCCGCCCAGACACTCTGTTTGGCGCGACCTACATGGTACTGTCGCCGGAACACAACCTTGTCGACAAGATCACCACGTCGGAGTATCAAGCGCTGTTGAAGGCTATCGTGCAGTTCGTAGCAACCAAGAGTCGACCTCGAACGCACTGAACTGGCGAAGGAGAAGACCGGCGTTTTCACCGGCGCTTACGCCATCAATCCGGTCAACGGCGAGAAGATTCCGATCTGGATTGCCGACTACGTGCTCGCCAGCTACGGCACCGGCGCGATCATGGCCGTGCCGGCGCACGACGACGCGCGACTTCGAGTTCGCGACAGAAGTTCAATCTGCCCGATCATGCAGGTTGTCCAGCCGCCCGATGCGAAAACGGATTGGCGAGGCTTCGTGGATGACGGCATCAGCGGTGAATTCCAGCCGGCTCGGAAATTTCCATCACCGGTCTGCCCACGCCCGAAGCCAAAAGAAAATCACCGACTGGCTCAAATCCAAAGGACTCGGCAAACGCACCATCAACTACAAACTCCGCGACTGGCTGTTCAGCCGGCAGCGTTACTGGGGCGAACCGTTCCCGATTGTTTGGAAGAAGGACGCCAGACGGAAATCTGTATCACGAAGCGTTGCCGGAAAGCGCGTTGCCGCTGCTGCCGCCGACGCTCGACGATTACAAGCCCACCCCGACGGCCAGCCGCCGCTCGCCCGCGCGAAGGATTGGGTGAATCTGCCCGACGGTTCCGACGCGCGAAACCAACACCATGCCGCAGTGGGCCGGCTCGTTGCTGGTATTATCTCCGCTATCTCGACGCGAAGAATCGCGAACGGCGTTTCGTCGGCAAAGAGGCTGAGCACTATTGGATGGGCGTCGTCGGGCCTGCGGACAGTCTGACGTCGCAATGGCGGTCCGCCTCAGCAGATGGCCACGCTACAAGCCCGGCGTTGATCTCTACGTCGGCGGCACCGAACACGCCGTGTCTGCACCTGCTCTACGCGCGGTTCTGGCACAAGGTTCTGTTCGATCTCGGCTACGTCTCGACGCCCGAACCGTTCTTCAAGCTCGGTCAATCAGGGACTCATTCTCGGCGAAGACGGCCAGAAGATGTCGAAGTCCCGCGGCAACGTGGTGAATCCCGACGATATCCTCGCGGAATTCGGCGCGGATGCGTTCCGCCTCTACGAAATGTTCATGGGACCAATGCGAGATGGTCAAGCCCTGGAACACGAAAGGCGTTGAAGGCGTCTACCGTTTTCTCGGCCGTGTCTGGCGTTTGTTCGTGGACGAAAAGAGCGAAACGGAGATTTGAACAGGCGGTGACCACTGGCAGACGACGCAGAGCGCGGCACCGCTGTTTAAAGACTGCTTCAATTGAGTCCGCGCGATTCAGAGGTCGCATTCCAACCCAGCTCAACTCAAAGCACTTCATGCCTGCTATCAAGAAGGTGACCGAGGATCCTGGAAGCGATTGCGCCTCCAACACCGCTCATACTCGTGCGCTGATTGATCTTGTCAACGAGGCGATCACCTGGGAAACGAAGCCGCGCTGCATCGATCCTGCGAGATTTCCTGATCCTGTCTCCCAGCCGTTCGCCCTGCACCTGGCCGAGGTAGAACTCTTCGCCGCTGTAAGCTCGACAGCGAACCGCAACCCGGGCCGCTAAGCCTCGCTTATCTGCCCTGGCCCTGTCAAGCGACCCGGCGTTGCTGCCCAGGCTGATGCTCCTGGAGATTCCGTGCAGGTCGACGGCCGAGTTGCGGAGACCGCATTCACAGTTCGCGCTCGATGCCACGCACCGAGCAACCGGCCAGCCGCGGCGCTGGCCAGCGAGAAGCAGTTCCGCGCAGCTCATCGCGGTGGTGACAGATCGCAAATCATCGTCGTACCCAGAAAAACCGGTAGACACAGTGTGGCTGTCTGACAGTTGGGATTAAATCTGGTGCCGTGATAGTGCTTATGCCCGACGTGGCAACAGCTCGTTCTCACGGTGGTGCTCGCTCTTGCTGCTGCGTCGGTTGGGTTGTCAGTCGCTTATCGAATCGGCGGCTCCGTCCGGTAATATCCTGAATTCGCAGCCGAATCCCTAAATCGCATGCAAACCGTTAATTTTGCGCTGAACCTCGTGGAAAGTGATCTCAAGAGCAGCGATCCGCGCTTATCATCGCGTGATGCTCACTGCCAAATTCTTGCGCAGAAGCCCTCGAGCACACCCAGACTCTCTGCCGCCAAACAGAGCAAGGCGCGAGAGCCGGCACGTCTCGGGGCGAGGAATTGCTGGAAGGCATCCGGCAGTTTGCTGTTGGCGCAGTTCGGCCCATGACCATGAGCGTCTTCGCCGAATGGGGCATTCATTCAGGGCGCAGATTTCGGTGAGACCGTTTTCAATCTGGTCGAAAGCAAATTGCTGAGCTAAAACGGAGACCGACAGCCAGGGCTGACTTTCAAAACGGCTACGATTTCTTCGAGGCCGTTCGCAAACCTTTTTCTGCCGTCGAGCAGGACCTCTCGAGCGGCAATCCGAATCAGACGGATTAATGGCCGGCAGGGGCCTTGGAACCGCCACTCGCCCGTTCGCGCAAAGGACTTTTATGTCGCCACCTTCCCCGCTGTTCCGTGCGGCACCAGCTGCCGCAGGAGATCCCGGCGCATCCGTCCGGTGTGCGGATGACCACGCTGGACAATGGACTGACGCTCATTGTGCGCGAGGACCATTCGGCGCCGGTGGTTTCCGCGCAGGCCTGGTGCAAAACCGGCAGCATCAACGAAGGACAACTGGCTCGGCGCCGGATTGTCGCACGTGCTCGAGCACATGCTGTTCAAAGGCACGACCACTCGCGGGGCGCGGGGCGGATTGACCAGGAGGTGCAGGACGCCGGCGGTTACATGAACGCTTACACCTCGTTTGATCGAACCGTCTACTGGATCAATGTCCCTAATACCGGAGCCCGAGTCGCAATCGACGTCCTCTGCGACATCATGCAGAACGCCACGCTGCCGGCCGACCAGTTAGTCAAGGAACTGGACGTCATCCGGCGTGAGATGGATATGGGACAGGACGATCCCGGGCGGCGATCGAGTCGCCGCTTGTTTGAAGTTGCTTATACGAGGAGCCCTTACCGCTACACGGTCATTGGTTACCTGGACATCTTCAACCAGCTTCGCGCCGAGGACATCGCGGCTACTACCGGGCGCGATACGCGCCAAACAACATTTTCTTCGTCGTGACCGGAGACGTCAAAGCCGACGGATGTGGAGGCGCAAATCCGCGCGGCGTTTGCCGGCGCCAGGGCGCGGCCGCTGCCGCCTGAAGTTCTTCCCGACGAACCCAGGCAGACGGCCGCGCGCGAAGTTATTGAAGAGGCGCCCATCGAACTGGGCCACTTTCATTTGAGCTGGCACATCCCCGACATTCGGCATCCCGACGTGCCGCTACTCGACGTGTTGGCTGTGCTGCTGGGCGGCGGGCGCAGTTCGCGTCTGTTCCAGGAGGTTCGCGAGAAAAAGGGTTTGGCACACTCGGTCGATGCCTGGACCTACAGTCCGGAGCAACCCCGGTTTGTTTGGCATGAGCGCGTTGGCCGAACCGGGCAAATTCGAGGCGGCCCGGGATGCGATGCTGGCCGAAATCGAGCGGATGAAACGCGAGCCGGTTTCGCCGGAGGAACTGATCAAGGCGGTCAAACAATTCACCGCCGCCACGCTCTCGACGCGCAAGACAATGCAGGACAGGCGCAGGACCTCGGCAGCAACTGGCTGGCGGCAGAGCGACCTTAATTTTTCCGAGCGTTACCTCGAGCGCGGTGAAGCGCGCGCGACCGCTGCTGACCGCAGCGCGTCGCAAAGGAATACCTTGCTCCGGACAATCGAACACTCTATGCGCTCCTGCCCGCCTGGCACCGCGCCGAAAGCCACGGTAGCCATCGACGAGCTGGTCGATCACCCGGTCCGGAAGTTTGAATTGCCCAACGGCCTGCGGCTCCTGGTCAAGGAGGATCATCGGCTGCCGTTTGTCCAGTTGCGCGCCGTGTTTAAGGGAGGTGTGCTCGCGGAATCTGTCAGCAATAATGGAGTGACTTTGCTGATGGCGAAAATGCTTCTCAAAGGCACATCAGCGCGCACGGCCGAACAGATCGTCACGCAGATCGAATCGCTCGGCGGCACGATCGACAGCCACGGCGGCAATAACAGCTTTGGGGTTCACGTCGAGGTGTTGAGTGGTGATTTTCCCTGTCGGACTGGAGATTTTATCCGAAGTCATCCTCAAGCCGGCCTTTCCCGCGCCTGAGCTCGAGCGCGAGCGTCAGATCCAACTGGCCGGCATCAAAGCTCAGAAGGATCATTTGTTGCAGAGCGCGGGTCACGCGCGATGCGTCGCGCTTTATTCGGCGACCGGGGCTATGGCTTGAACGCCAACGGCAGTGAAGAAAGCGTTCAGGCCATTCAGATGGGCGAAGTACAGAGCCTTCCACGAAAGACTCGCAGTGCCGAATAACTGTGTGCTGGCGATCTACTGGTGACGTGACCCCAATCGAAGTCAGAGCCATCATGTCCGAGACATGCTTCGGGAACTGGACGCGGCGCGATCGGGGATGACGAATCCGCCGGACAGCAGCGCGCGCCGATAAACTGATTCGCGAGTCGTCGAAGCACGCGACAAGAAACAGGCGGTGCTCGTGATCGGTTTCCGCGGTTCGACCCTGTTCGACCCGGACCGCTACGCTTTGGAGATCCTCCGGGAAGCGTGCAGCGATCTGGGCTCGCGCCTATTCATGCGCATCCGGTGAGAATCTGGGGCTGGCCTATTACGTCGGCGCGCAGAACTTCGCCGGGCTGACCCCGGGTTATTTTGGTTTTACGTCGGGACTGGCGCCGGAAAAGTCGACCTGGTGGAAACTGAACTCCTGAAAGAGGCCGCCCCTTGCGGGCGGAAGGCCTGATCGGAGGAAGAACTCCGGCGCGCCAAAGCCAAAATCATCGGCCAGAAAAGATCGAACGCCAGGATCTGGGAAACTGTGTCCGTGACGACGGCTTTGGATGGACTGTATGGTTTGGGTTATAAAAACAGCGACAACGAAGATGCCCGGTACGATGCGGTGACACTTGAACAGAGTAAGAGCGGTGGCTCAAAAATATCTGCGACCGGAGGCGGCGGTGATCGCGATCATCAAGCCGCAGAATCCCGCAGTCGAATCAGCGCCAGCGTGGAAATAGCTGCGGTCCGTGGCTCAAAGCTGATCCTCCCCGGCACCAACTTCGCCGGCGAAACCAACAACGTTGATCCGCGCATCACCGTGGAGTAGCGGCCAGGGGATCAGGAAGCGCATTCCGCCATCACGGCGGCGTAACGCAACCCGCGGGTGCTGACGGTCAAGTCTGGAAAACCGAACTGTCTCATCACCGCGTGGCAAATCGCTACCCCGGTCATAATCACGTCGGCGCGATTGGGCGGCAGGCCAATGATCCTTCGCCTCTCCGCCAGGGACAAACTCCATAAACGCTCGAGTAACTCGCCGACTTCATGACGGCTTCAGCACCGCGCCTTCGATCCGTTCTGCGGTCGAAGGTGGCCGACCCCGGCCAGGATCCGCGCCATGATAGTGGTCGTGCCTCCGGCGCCCACCAACCGAGCGGGCCGCGTCGCGAATGGTTCGAGCGCCGCCGTCAAATCCGCTTGAACTTCGCGCACCAGGAATTCCTCCGTGGACTGAATGGCAGTGTGTCAATTCACTCGCACCGGGCGGGTCTGACACTTCAAGCTGTTCCAGAAACCTGAACCGTCCCTAACCGGAAACTGCGCCGGTAATATTGGGTTGTGCCTTCGCCGAGAATGAATTCCGTGCTGCCGCCACCGACGTCAAGAATCAGCAGAGGCCGCTCGGCCAACGCGGCATTACTGGTAACCCCGCGATACACCCAGTTTGCCTCTTTCCTCGCCCGTGATGACTTCCACCGGCAGGCGGACAGCCTCGCGTGGATCGCGTCGAGCAACTCCGCTTGATTGAGAGCGTCCCGCGGCAGCACTGGTTGCAATCACCCGCGTCGACACCGGCTTAAACTTCGCCGCTACTTCCGCGAACCCGGCAACCGCGCGCGCCGTGTGGAGGATCGCGTCGGGCCGCAGCCGGTGCATCGGGTAAAAACCGCGGCCCAATCGAGTCTGTTCTGCTTTGCTCCAACAAGGAGTGACGACTCGTCCGGCAACCTCCGCCACCAGCAGCTTGACCGAGTTGGTGCCAATATCGATGACTGCTCGACAAACCTTCTGCATGCGACGCAAGTTTGTTTTTCAGGCTAATTAGACATGTCACGGCACGGGCAATTTCGCGCACGAGCCGTCTTGCGCAACCAAGTCATTTGGTTTTCATTCTCGCGAGCACGGCGGCGCCAAAAATACCGGCGTCATCGCCCAACTTGGGAGGCAATGATCTCGATACCTTTGGTCGTGCCGGGCATAGCGTATTCGGTGGCAGTTTCAACGATGATCGCCATCATCTCATCTCTCCAGCGCCTGGATCACACCGCCGCCGAGCACGACAATTTCAGGGTTGAAAACTATTAATCAGGTTGGCCACCGCGATTCCGGTGTATGCTCCGGCCGCTTCTTCGATAACTCTCTCGACAAATTTGTCCCCCGCTTGATGGCCTTCGCGAAGGTCGCCGCATGCGCAGGTTTTCCAAGTCGTCTCCCAGCATTTCGGTGAGTAAAGTCTTCTGACCGTCTTTGATCGCGGTCCGGAATCTTCCGGAAGATCGCGGCGCGGCTCGCCAGCGCCTCGAAGCAACCACGATTTCCGCAGCCACATTTCGGCCCCGTGACTTCCAACACCATGTGGCCAACTTCGCCCGCGGTCCGGTTGAACCCGGAATACAGCTTTCCTTCCAGGATGAGGCCGCCGCCGATCCCGGTGCCGATGAAGATCCCGATCATGTTCCGGGGCTTTCGTTCCAGCTCGATATCGTAAACCCCCAACGTGCAAATGCTGCAATCGTTCTCCACGAACACAGGCAGCTCGAGTTGTTTTTCCAGTTCTTCTTCAGCGGGACATCCTCCCAGCCGAGGTTGGGGCGAAAATCACCCGGCCGCTTTCAGGGTCCACCGCTCCGGGTGCGCCCACGCCGACGCCTTTAACCCGCTTCAGATTGAGATCGCATTCATCGACGACATCCTGAACGCACCGGGCGATCCGGTTGATCACCGGGTCGGGACCGCGCTCGGACTTGGTGCTCATTTTGGAACAGCCCAGGCATTTCAATTGCGGGTTGAAGACTCCGGCCAGGATCTTGGTGCCGCCCAAATCAACTCCGATCAAATATTCCTGTTTTTGTGCTGGCATCAGCCATAGCATCACGAGCTGGCTATTCGGCGGGCCCTTGTCATCGTCGAAAGAATCGCCGGGAGCGGCGCGCTGCTCTGTGCGACCACAGGTCCAATCTCCCGGAACTCTGAACGGCTCTAAAGTCGAGTTTCCTCTTTTCTTCCCGCGAGAACCGTTCCAACTCTTTGTGCTGCAACTCGCGCATTCACTTCGTCCGATCGGATGGTCCGCGTCGACGATGGTGAATCCATAAGTGGCTTGCAAACGTTGGAATTGCTTTGCGATCAAAGCTTGATACTTGAGGAAGCTGTCAAACAGGTCGCGCGAAAGCCCCAGATCCATTCCGCTTTCCCAATAGTCCAGCGAGGCCGTTCTTCGCGAAGTTCCGCTGCACAAGCTGCTCGGGGCGAAACGCTGAGATAAAAGACAACGTCCGGCACCAGCGCGATGCCATACAGGTTTCTTCAGCCAGTCTTCCTCCATGCCGCGCAACAATGTCCCGGGCCATCAAGGTGTAAATGTAGCGATCCGCCAGCACCATGAAGCCCGCCCGCAGCGCCGGTAAGATCGAATTCTCCAGTTGGTCGGCAAAATCCGTGGCGTAAAACAAACTCATCGTGGTACGGCTCAGAATATTTCCCTGCTTGGCGAGCTCCAGTTCCTCACTCACCAGCGTCGAGCGCTTCAGGCCGACCTGAGCCGTGGCGTGGCCACTGCCTTCCAGCCAATGCACCAGTTGGGCGATTTGCGTGGAGCGCCCCGAACCGTCTGCCCCTTCCACCACGATTAATCTTCCCTCGCAGGTTATGCGCGTCCACTCCCGGGATGCCGTGCCCGTAAAATCGCTTTGGCGAAAGTTGGGGCACGACCACCCGCCGCTGACGACCAAGTTTCAGCGCGGGCAAGGGATTTTCTTCGCGCGTTCTTCTCACGTCACGCATAGGCTCGGCCTCGGTGGGCGGCGAATGAGGCCAAATCCAATTTGGACGCGATTAAATCACGCACCACCGCTTGTTGCGCTTCGATCGCCTGGTTTGCGTCAATCCCGAGGAATTTGAACTCGGTGCTCATCGCCAGATACTGCTCCAGGACGCGCCCCTGAAAAATTCGGAAGCTTTCGTACGGATCCGAAGACAAATGCAAATCCATCCCTGCTTCAAAATATTTCAGGGTGGGACGCCCATCCAAAATCCGCTGGAGCGAAACCTCCAATTGAGCCTTGAAGAAGAAGGTCAGGTCCGGCAGCGCGGCGAAGCGATAAAGACCGCGCACCCATTCCGGCGGACATCCGCGAACCGTGTCCCGGGCATAGGCCGTAAAATATAGCGATCAGCACAACACCAGATAGCCAGCCCGCAACAAGGGCACAAGCTGGCGTTCGTAGCGATCGGCAAAATCCGTCGCATGAATCAGGCTGAAAGGTGGTGGGCGTCAGTAATTCCTGCTTCTTGCCCTTGCTGGTGGCGTTCTTGACTAATTCAGACGAATTCCACGGGCTGAAGAAGACCCTCAGGCCCTGCAGATCCAGCCAGCGCTTCAGCAGGTAAATCTGCGTGGACTTTCCCGATCCATCCAGGCCTTCGACAGCGATCAAGCCGGCCGGAAAAACCGAGTTCAGCAAAAGCTTTCATCATTTTCTCATGAGCAGCTTAAGACGTGTCGCCATGAAAACAATATTATTTGAATCTCGAAGACGGATGCACAGCCGATTCAACCCGGCAAAATGCACATTGAATCAACCGATCCCATAAAGTCGAGCAATCACATTAAAGGACGAGTTGGTGACTGACCGGAGCACCCAGCTCACTTGGGGAAATTGAATCAGCACAAGAATTATGAGAAACCCATATTGGCAGAAGCGCCAATAAAGTTCGTCGCTCATATGGATGGCATTTTTGAGCACGTGCAGCCGTCCAATGGCGGAACGGGTAGAAGGTTGAAGAAACAAAAGCAGCAAACTAATTTGGATGAGTTGCGCGGAAATAGTCCACTAACGGAGACGAATTTATCATTAGTCCCAGCTTGACCAACACCATGAGGACGACCGCCAGGAGCAGGTTCATCATCGGTCCCGCCATCGCGACCAGCGTATCGTCGCGGCGCCGGTGGGTACAGGTTGTTAATATTCACCGGCACGGGCTTCCCCCAGCCAATAAGCGGCGCGCCGAAAAAGATGATGATCAAAGGAAGCTACCACTGTCCCGGATCAGTTCCATGTGCACAATGGGATTGAGTGAAACGCGGCCTTGCAAGCGAGCGCGTGTCGTCCCCGCACTTCCAAGCGACCCACGCATGCGCAAACTCATGAAACGTCAGGAGAATGATCAGACACAGATACCCAATCAATCCGGTTATGATGCGATCCATTTCCATCGGCTGGACGGTAGCAAAAATCGACTCTGCGCAAAGGGAAAAACAGAAAGAAGATGGGCAAGTTGCTCGCGGGCAGAATTGATGGCGACGCGGATGTTCGACATTCTTTCGGCGTTCGAAGCCCGACATTTTCAGTTTGCTTCGTCAGAAACCCGTTTCCTATACTAGCGCTGTGAAATCCAATTATCGATACATGTATCGATGATGAAAGTCACCGCCCCAGGCCAGATTTTTAGAAGAGACTATGAGCACTACGCCAATTCGTGTCGCTGTCACCGGAGCCGCCGGCCAGATCGGTTACTCGCTTCTGTTCCGCATCGCCTCCGGCGCGATGTTCGGCCCGAGCCAGCCGGTCATTCTGCATCTCATCGAAATCGAACCGGCTTTGCCCGCGCTCAACGGTGTCGTGATGGAACTCGATGATTGCGCGTTTCCGCTGCTCAAAGGCGTGGTGCCGACGGCGAACCTGGACGAGGGCTTCCGCGGCGTGAACTGGGCGCTGCTCGTTGGCAGCGTGCCGCGCAAAGCGGGAATGGAGCGCAAAGGATCTGCTGGGCATCAACGGCAAAATTTTCATCGGCCAGGGCCAGGCCATTCAGAAGCACGCCGCCGCCGATGTTCGCATTCACGTCGTGGGAAACCCGTGCAATACGAATTGTCTCATCGCCATGAACAACGCGCCGGAACTCTCGCGCGACCGCTTCTTCGCCATGACCCGACTGGACGAAAATCGCGCGAAATCGCAGCTCGCCAAAAAGCCGGGGTCGAGATTACCGCGGTTACCAACCTGGCCATCTGGGGGAACCATTCCTCGACTCAGTTTCCGGATTTCTTCAACGCGAGAATCAATGGCAAGTCCGCTGCGCAAGCGATCACGACGAACCGCTGGCTCAAAGGCGAGTTCATCACGACCGTGCAGCAGCGCGGCGCTGCGATCATCAAAGCCCGCGGCGCATCGAGCGCCGCCAGCGCGGCCAACGCGGTCGTCGATAGCGTCCGCTCGATTCGGCGAGCCGACGCCCGCCAACGACTGGCACAGCGTTTGTGTCTGCTCCGATGGCAGCTACGGGATCGAGAAAGGTTTGATCTGCTCGTTCCCGGTCCGGAGCGACGGCCGAAAGCTGGAAATCGTGCAGGGCGTGCCTGTCAACGCATTTCAGCCGCGCCAAAATCGACGCCACGGTAAATGAGTTGAAGGAAGAAAAGTCGCTCGTCAGCGACTTGCTCGCCGAAATAGCGGGAACACGCGAACTGCCCATGTATTCAGCGTGCTGCCGGCATCTTGCCGGCAGCAAGAGTCTCGGCTCTGCCGACCCGTCCTCCGTAGCAGAACCACTGCGGAGGGTGGACAAGATGTCGGCGAGGCACGTTGCTGGGCGCATCGTCCTCTTGCGCGGACACGCTGTCCGCGCTCCTTCGACGCAAGAATAGAATCAGGATGACTCGAAAGCTTCACGTTTCATGACTCCGCCACTCGCGCCGCCGGACCTTGCCCGCTTCATCGATCACACCTTGCTGAAGGCTGACGCGACGGCAAAGGACATCGAGCAACTCTGCGCTGAGGCGCGGAGTTTGGTTTCTACAGCGTCTGCGTGAATGGTTGCCGCGTCGATCAAGCTCCGTGCCCTGCTTGAAGATAGCCCGATCAAAGTAGTCACCGTGGTCGGTTTCCCACTGGGCGCGATGGATGCCGACGCCAAGCGATTCGAAACCGAAGCAGCGATCGACGCGGGCGCGCAGGAAATCGACATCGTGCTAAACATCGGGCGACTGAAGGATGGCAACCATAATTATGTTCCTCCGCGAACTCCGCGACGTGGTGGAAGCCGCCGACGAGCGCACGGTCAAGGTAATCCTGGAAACCTGCCTCCTGACCCGCCAGGAGAAGGTTAACGCGTGTCAGCTGGTCGTGGACGCCGGCGCACAATTCGTGAAAACCTCGACTGGCTTCAGCACCGCCGGCGCGACAATCGACGACGTCAAATTACTCCGCGAAGTTGTCGGCAAAAAGTTTGGCGTGAAAGCCGCCGGGAGGCATACGCGACACACAAACCGCGTTGGCCATGATCGAAGCAGGCGCAGATCGCCTGGGGACCTCGGCAAGCGTCGCGATTGTAGCGCGGCTTATCGTCCAGAACCGGTTCACCGTCAGCGCGAGCTTGAAGATGCTTCCGCCTGACCCAGGCGAGGTCGTGGCGCACCCACGCATTACTCTCACCATTTCGTCGCACGCTCCAACGATTTTCGGAGCGCGGAATTTATTCCGCTTCAACGCCCGATGGTCCAGTGGTGTCAAATCTTTTCATGCCCTTCGCAGTTGGGAAACCTGAAGCGGACTGAAGTCCCTATCTATGGTTGCTGCTCCGCCGCTCCCGCTTAGCCGGAACAATTCGGTTAAGAACGCTCGCTCCTCACCCTGACCCTCTCCCCCAGGAGAGGGAACCGAATTTGGCCGCGCTGGAAAGAATCACTGACCAGTGAGTGTCGAGCAGCGCACGAAGCTTCTCCCTCTCCTCGGGGGAGAGGGCCGGGGTGAGGGCGAGCCCATTTTCCACTGCACAGCACGGCTTAGGCGTCAGCCCCGAGCGCACAATTCCGGTTGCCAGCGGCATCGGAAACCTTAGCATCCGCATTTCCCGCCAGAACGGGCGGATCGAGACGACAATGTTAGAAATGAAAAGCTACAACATCGCGGTGATCGGCGGCGACGGCACGGGTCCGGAAGTCATTCGGGAAGCGATTAAAGTCCTGGATGCCGCCGCCGGAAAATTTCACGATCAAACTCGATTACACCCGCTACGATCTCGGCGGCGAGCGCTATCTGCGAACCCACGAAGCGCTGCCCGATAGTGTCGTCGAGGAACTGCGTAAATTCCCTGCCATCCTGCTCGGCGCCATCGGACATCCAGACGTCAAGCCGGGGATTCTGGAGAAAGGCATCCTGCTGCGCCTTCGTTTCGAACTCGAGCAATACATCAACCTGCGGCCGGTGAAACTTTACGACGAACGGTTCTGTCCGTTGAAGGACAAGAAGCCGGAGGATATCGACTTCGTCGTGGTGCGCGAAAATAACGAAGGGCTTGTACACCGGCTCCGGCGGCTTCGTCTTCAAGGGCACGCCGCACGAGATCGCGGTGCAGGAAAGCATCAACACCCGCCGCGGTGTCGAGCGCTGTCTGCGATTCGCCTTCGAGTTTACGCGGAAACGAAACCAGGAGAAAAAGCTGACGCTCTGCGGCAAGACCAACGTGCTCACCTATGCGTTTGATCTTTGGGAACGCGCGTTTCACGAGATCGGCCAGAAAGATTTTCCCGACATCAAGCGCGACTACGCCCACGTGGATGCCACCACGATGTGGTTCGTGAAAAACCCGGAATGGTTCGACGTGATCGTCACGGACAACATGTTTGGCGACATCATCACCGACCTGGGCGCGATGATCCAGGGCGGCATGGGCATTGCCGCGGGCGGCAACATCAATCCGCAAGGCGCCAGCATGTTCGAGCCGATCGGCGGCAGCGCGCCGAAATACACCGGCCAGGGTGTCATCAATCCGCTCGCCGCCATTTGCGCGGGACAAATGTTGCTTGATTTCCTGGGCGAAGACGAAGCCGCCAAAGCCATCGAAAACGCCGTGATCAAAGTCACGCGCGAAAAGATCAAGAGCCTGGCGGCTGGCAAGATGGGTTATACCACGTCGCAAGTCGGCGATCTCGTGGCGGGAGCGTTGTAGCCGCCGGCTTTTTCGGTCATCGCGCGAAATAACACCGGAGCGCCTCCTTCATCGAATCAAAAGCAATCTCTCTGAGATCGACCTCGTCAGAATCGAGCCAGCACACGCTTTCCACCTCGGTTCTCATCAGCGACGGATCAGTGGCGACCGGACGGCAAACGAAGAACAAACCAGCACAGGATAAGTTACTTCGCGGTAGAGATACTGATTTGGGTGGGATGTCAGGTACGAAATTGATTGCAGCGCGAGACCTAACTCCTCGCTGATCTCCCGATGGAGGGCAGATTCGGCGTCTCATCAAAGTCAACGAAGCCACCAGGAAGCGCCAGTTTGCCTTTCGCCGGATCCTTCGCTCGCCGAATCTAGCAAAATCTTGCTCTCAGAGTCCACAATGATTGCGGCCGACAGCCACGGCCGGGTTCCGGTAAAGATGAAAACCGCAATCAGGACACGAAAGCAGGTTGCGACGCCGGTTGCTGGATCGAACCTGCACCGCAGCGCGGGCAAGCAAAACTTGAAGAGTTCGTTCATTCTCAATACTCGCTGGCGCCAGCCAATGAACTTCGACACCGCGCATACCAGGATGCGGACTGGAGGCGACGCAGTCTTGCGCGGCGAGCCGGCAGCCGTTCTCACAACTCCTGATCCGTCATCGTCGAATGCAACATCGAGTGGTCGCATCAATGTATTCACTGCGGCATGTCGCGGTCATCTCCGCTTTTCAGTCATACTTTGCCGGTCCTGAGTTCCTTCTGAACCTCGTCGTGCGTTCCGGATAAACGTAATGCACAAACTGTTCCAGGACGGTCACGAAACAGGATGCGCAAGTTCAGCGCCGGCACGGCACTCGAAAAGCGATGGCTTGAGTTTTCGAATCCCAAGACCCAAATGCGTATGAGGCCGTCCAAACGCCTCGACCACCGCGAAGATCGCGTCTTGACAAAGATCGCGGGACGGGCGCGGCAGTTCGGTAAGCCGCCGCAGCGCCTCAGGACTTACGACCAGAGGTTTTCTCAATCAATCCCTCCAACTCCTTCCGGTTGCGAACGACGATGAGTTTCCCGGCCTTCTTAAGACGCTCATGCTCGGCAATCCACTTTGCGTTCGTAGGCCTCAAGCTCCTCTTGCGTCACGCTATACTCCCGCCACGCGTAGTCGGTGGATTCTCACTTCGACTTTCCGCAGCGCGATGACGTCCGCGCCGGAAACGATGCCGATGTCTTCGCCCCGGGCAGCGGCCTGGAGCCATTTGCTCAAGTTTTTCTTCGCGTCGCGTGATTGTTAGCGTCTTCATACGGCCTATTTATCGTCTCCAAATGGCCTTTAATCAATCCTCTTATCAGGCGCGAAGAACGGCGCGAGCACGTTCCGTGCGACTTTCACGGCGCGCTTCCGCCCATCGATCGACTTCCCAAACGTCTCGTCCTCGACCTCGATGCAGACGGGGCCATCGTAACCCGTCTCCATCAGCGCGCCCATGAACTTCGCCCAGTCGATCTCGCCGTAGCCGGGGATGCGCGGCTGGTGATACTCCTTCGGCAGGCCGAGAATGCCGACGTCGTTGAACTTGTCCACGTCGTGCAACACGTCCTTGGCGTGAATATGAAAGAGCTTTCCGGCAAATTCGCTGCAACGGCTTCAGGTAATCCATGCGCAGCAAGACCGGATGCGACGGGTCGTAGTTCAAACCAAAATAGTCGCTCGGAATATCCGCTGAACATCCGCCGCCAGATGGCCGGGCACATGGCGAGATTCTTGCCGCCGGGCCATTCGTCGCTCGAGAAGAGCATCGGGCAATTCTCGATGCCGATCTTGATGCGGTAATCCTCGGCGAACGCCACCAGCGGCTTCCACACCTTGAGAAAGCCGCGGCCAGTTGTCGTCCACGCTCCTGGTCCAGTCGCGGCCGACGAAAGTAGTTTACGTTCTTCAGTCCGAGTTTCTCGGCGCGCGACGATGACTCGTCTTCAGGTGGTCGACACGCCTTCTTCGCGACGTCGGGATTCGGGTCGAGCGGGTTCGGATAATAGCCGAGGCCGGACAGGCTGACGCCGTATTGCGCGCACAGCGCGTTCACGTCGTCAGCCTGTGTCTGGGTGAAGCCGGTGACATTGACGTGCGTGACGCCGGCGATATTTGCGCTCGGCCTTGCCGACGGGCCAGCACATGGCCTCGATGCATGCGAAGCCTTCGTCGCGCGCAAAGGCGAGGACTTGTTCGAGCGAGAGTTCAGGGAGAATGGCGGAGACGAAGCCGAGTTTCATGTGCGTGATCGATAAGGGTTGAATGTTGCTGGCCGGACTTCGCTACTGCCGCGAACGCGTGCAGTTCTTCAGTGAGATTTTCCAGAAAATCCACGTGCATCCGCCCACCGTTGCCGTTCCAGGGCCGCGGACCCCACGCCTTCGAACAGATGTCGATATCGCCGTCGCCGTCCACGTCGCCGACCTGCAACTCATGACCGCCGAGCTTTTGATCGAGCAGAATGTCGTTCGGCGAAACTGCGCCGCCGCCCAGGTTCTCCCACGCCACCCAGCGAGGATTCTCGCGGCCTGCAGGAAGTAATTCCTCCTGCTCGTTGGCGATGATGTCGGGACGGCCGTCACCGTTGAGATCCGCCACGGCGAGCGGCATGAAGCGAACCGTAGGTGAAGCTGTGCGGCAGCTCCACTTTTGACCACCGCCCGCCTTTTGCCGTCTTCATTGCGCAGAATGACCACTCGGGAATCCGTGATGTCCGCGTCGGCCATGACGATTTCCTTCTTGCCATCGCCATCGATGTCCACCACGACGGTGCGCACGCATTTCCCGAAAGGACCCACGCGGCCAAACGGAATGTTCCGCGTGCGCGACCCACTCGCGCCCCTTGCCATCTTTGTTCTCGAACCACGTGTCCGCGCGAACCACATCAAGGTCGCCATCGCCGTCGAGATCGGCCACGCCGCCTGGCGTGATCGCGCCGTGCATTCCGGCGGCCGATGTCATGCCGTTCCCAGGATTGCCGCGGATCAGCCGGGAATCTTGAACCAGCAAAGCGCGTTCAACGTCGGTGCGCTCGTCGCCCATCATCACGATGTCAGGCCGCCCATCGCTGTCGATGTCGGCGACAAGAATGTCGTGCGCGCCGGCGGCGTTGGTCGCAAAGACGAATCGCTCGAAGGGTTCGCTCGGCTGGCTTGCCCGTATTTCGATACCAGACGCCGCTGCAGACCAGATCGGTCCAGCCGTCCCCGTCCACATCGAGCGGCGCCAGGCCGACGTCGGACTAGATAGTTGGTGCCGGCCAGATGCTGAACCCACCGATCCGGGCGCTTGGAATTCAAACCAGTAGAGCCGGTCTGGCTTCGACTGCGCGGCCGCCCAGCACAAAATCGAGATCGCCATCGCGGTCGAGATCCACGAGCGCGGTCAGGCCGTAGTCTCCGGCGCCGCGTTGATCGATCGGCAGATCGCGGCTGATGAAATGATGTTGAAAACGGAACTCGGCGGCGAGGATCGGGCTTGCCGGGATGAGGAACAAGGCGAGGACTTGTACTGAGAATGAATTTCGAGCGAGATGGCAAAGACGTAGGCCGAGTTTCATAGGATTGTTTTCAACTCAAACTGAGATCGACACTCGTCCCCGTCCAGGGCGGAACCCTTTCTTCTGGCCCGACCGCTTTTGCGCTCATTCAAGCTGCCGCGGTGGCGCAGCCATCGTAGCGACAGGTGTGAATTTGCCGATGTTCGGGAACCCCATTAAGAGCGAAGCGCAAATACTTCCTGCTTTAGCTGGGTGCTGAATGACCCAGAAAAGCCTTCAACCGCTTCCTGCCAGCGGTTTCCAACGCACCGCCAAAACCGTTAAGCCGGTTAATAAGATTTGAGACTTCTGTATCTCAGCTAAAGCAGGGTGTAAGTCCACCCTGCTTAGCCCTCGGGTCTCGCTTTTCTTGCCTTAAAGATTCTCAGGCTCTAATAATCCCTCGATTCAGCAGGCGGATCCTGCGGTTTCTTCCGACGACTTCTGACTCTCCTCCAGCCTTGCAAGCCTCAGTAGTAGCCGAGCCATCCTCCGCATTACGAAGCGAACGGCTGAATTGGGTTTGTAAACCGTTTCCGGGAAGCCAGCAGCCGGCTCGGCCATTCTCGCACGGAGACTCCTTAAAAGCGAGCCGAGGGCGCTTTCGCAGCGCCCGCAGGCACCCTGGGCATAAGCATTGTCTAAAACTATGAAATCCTCGTTGCCTCCTCTCGATCGCTCTCCTCGGCATTACTAGTCGGCCTTGTCGCCATCCTTTGGGCTGGTTCGCCCTTCTTTGTGCGTTTTCTCAAAGTTTGCGAGTGAGCACATTATCTCGCTGGACAGCTTCGGCCAAGTGCATGTGCGGCATCGAGTCCCAAACCAATTTCTATTACATTCTCTATCAGGGGACAAATGTGACCGACATTTCGACACCAGCCGCGATGGTTCTCGGCGCCTCCGGCAGCAGCGAGCTTAATTGCGCAAACGACTTCCGGCCAGCCGGCCATCTTCTTTCGCGTCCGCCAACTGGCTTTGGACCAGGCCCTTGACACCGATCAGGACGGCATTAATGACGTGTGCGAACTCCAACACAGCAATTGCCTCGACCCGCTTAATCCCTTTGATGCTGCGTTGGACCGCGAGTCAACGACGGGATTTCGAACCTGGATGAGTGCTCGCAACGGCACCGATCCCGGTTTAGCACGGGTAACGTTAATCCGGTCGCTTCGTCGCTTTGAACGGCGAACAAGCTGTGTCCGTGACACGGGAGACGATTCTGCGCTTTTCCAATCCGCTTACCAACTCGGCTACCATAGGGCCAAACCAGCTCTACGCGCTCCACGGTGGACGGGCGCATTCTCTCCTCGCGTGGAGATTTCCCCAGATCGACGGAAGGCGAGTTTATGGTTCTAACAGGAACCCTGCCTGGCAGCGCGGCGTAACCGCGTGAATTTCGATGGCAGCAACGTTCCGGATGCCTTGGGTCGCCCAGTGGATGCCGATGGCGACGGTGTTCCAGGCGGACTCCTCGCGGCTGACTTCGACACGGCCAGCCAGGACGCTCATTCCAAACACAGCCGTGAAGCGGGCGCGTGTTCGCCTCAGAGCTGGCCGTCCGGGACCAATGGCGCGACCAACCTCTCCATTAACGTTCCGTTGGCAGGCGTGATCATCACCGCTGACGGCCTGAAGAAACCGTTCGGGCAACGACTGATCCACCCGGCGACTTCCGCCTGACCAACGCCCCCGCGGGCCCGTTCTTTGTGCATATCGACGGCCGCACCATTCGCGACGACGCCAAGGGTATTCGTTACCCGGATGCTGCTTACTACCCATGTAAGCTTTGGGAATCGACTCGGCAAAGCGGTCAACATCGGTGAGATTTATCTCGCCGCTCATTGTTGCTGGACGCTCACGCGGTTGGGCGCGATCAGCGACACAGCGATAACCTTTCAACCAATGTCCTCGCCAGCCATCCGGAACTCGCGGGCGTGTCAGTCACGGTGCCAGCTTACTCCCCTCTTCAGCGACAACGGATCGCGTGGTGGTACGGTTGGGATCGCGCCGGTGCCGCCAGATAGGCTTCCCAGTCCACTGCCGCCCGGTTTGAATTTTTCGCTGGTGATCACGGTGCAGACGGATGGACCGCTGGCTGACACGCCCGCACTCGGTCTGCTTCCAACTTGCCTGATCCAGTGCTCGGCAGCCCACTTCCTGCGGGCAGCAAGCAGGAGTTGACGGTTCAATCATAAGAAAGGGTATGAAGGAGTCGGGTCACGACGGTCAGTGCCGACGGGAAGATTCGCGAATCTCGATCCAGGCGTTGGGATTCTCCAGCCTGGCTGGCATGGTGTAGTCCCACGCCGTTCAAGCCGCCCAAAACCGAGCTTTTGTCCCTCTCGCCATTCCTCTGGCCCCACGTACAAAAGTTGATTGGCCAGCGCCGATCTGCGTCCGAACCTTGATCCCGATGCAGCATTGAAGGAATGCCTGGAAGAGTGTGTGCGAGGGATGTAAAGACGTGTTTTGGTTTCGCCTGGGCCTCAGCCATCCTTTGTGAGGCGGCCACCTCGGCTTGCCTCCCGCTTATTCAATGGGGAAGTACTGTGCTAAGCAATTGACACGTGTATTATCAGGTGTAAGAAGCGTAATCCCCATCCTGGGTGGTGGTGCAAGCCCCCGGCAACTGGGGGAAGGTAAGCCAGATTTCCGCTCCCGACCGGTGCTGCAAAACTCGCCAGGCGACGATCCGATCGCGACGGCCATACAGATGTCGATTACCGGCAGATTTAAGTTCTGACCTTTACCCCTACGTTGCCGCCGAGACAATCGATCCTGGCAGGCCGTCCAAAACAAAATCGGACGCTTTGGTTAAAGGAGCCGATGCCAAGGCAGGTGGCAGCGCTCAAACTTATCTGCAAAATGCCGTCCGAGCGTTGAGGAAAGCAACGCGGCGCTGGACGAAACTCCTGGCAGCACCTGCCTATCCCGCCCCGCTATCTCGCGGTGATCCAACGGCCGGGCGGGAACCTGCCTTTGCGTGGGCAAACTGAAGCGTGATGGCCAGTATTCGGTGTTCGTGGCCTCGAGATGTGGACGCTTTCTCGATATGCGGTCTCTATGACCAAAGACGAAATCTTTTGGTCTGGTTTTTCCGACGTAAACGAACACCCTCGACCTATTGCTGCCCGTATTCTTAATCCCGATCGAGAATGGTTTCACTGATTTGACCAAGACGGCTTACCCGGTCGCGCCAGGAGCTCGTACGGCACTGACCCCAACAAACCTGACACCGATGGCGATGGTGTTCTCGACGGAGCGGAGGTGGACCAAGGCACGAATCCGCTCGATGGCTCTCCCACCACGACTGGCATCACCGCGTCGGCGGACACGCCGGGCACCGCGGTGGATGTTTGCGCCGTCAACGACATAGCCATCGTGGCCGATTCAGAGGCGGGTGTGTGGCCGTGTTCAACATCTTCAATGGCTCAGCCCCAACCATCATCGGACAGGTAGCCACACCCGGCAGCGTGCGACGCGAGTTTCCTGGCAACGGTGCAACGTCATCGCCGCCGCCACGGGTTCTGCCGGGTTGGCGTTGATCGACATTACTGATCCGGCCGGCGGCGCGGGTTACTCATCAAATCAACTTCGGCAGTGACGTGCTCTCGGTCACGACGGCGGGCGGCTTGGCGTATGCTGGCTTGGCAATCCGGCGAGATCGTGATCGGCTGATGGTAAAGCTCTCCGGCTCGGTGTTGAATCGCTCGGCGCCGTCAGCAACGCCGTGTGCAAGATCTCGCCTGGCGGAGATTTCCCTCTACGCGCTCACCGATCTCCATCCTTGCACGTCCTCGCCTACACGGGACGGGCAACTTCAACGGTTCTCCCGGCTCAGCCTCGCGTCTCCGTTTGTTGCCGGTCCAAACAGGCGTCTGTTCTGTCGGTGGCGGCATTGCCTACGCGGTCCACGGGAAGGGCTATAACACTTTTAGCCTGGCGAATCCGACCCAGCCAGTCTCGATCAAAGCCAGCAACACGGCCCAGTTCGGCTGGAAACAAATCGCGCTCAACGGCTCGGGTTCGGGGCGTGGCTGCTGTCGGCCAGAACGCCAGCTTCGATGGTCCGCACAACATTTCTCTCTATGACACAGATGATCCTAATCAAAACCGATCAACCCCTCACCACATTCGAGACGCCCGGGCATTGCGCGCGCTCGGTTTCGATCGGGAACGAAGTTTGGCAGCCCACGTCGCGGCCCATGATCGCGGTTTGCACGTGATCAACCATCTAGCTTTACGATGCCAAGGGCATCCCGCCGACAATCTCACTCGCCACCAGTTTCACGGGCACTCGCGCCAGAGGAGGGCAAGTTTGCTCTGAGCCACGGCCAACGTCGCTGACGACGTTCAGGTGCGGAATGCGGAATTTCTATCTTTGACGACCAGCGCGTCGACACCGACGGCAACTTCCCCTTCGAATATCGCTTTGCGGTGCCGCGGCTCACGCCGCAGAAGCTGCAACTCCTCTTCCGCTTGCGCGCCCGGGCGTTTGACACACCGGCGGCAGTTTCACCTGGACCGATGAACTCGTGGTCACCATCAGCAAAGACGCGACACCCCCGCAAGCGACCCGCATCTCGCCGGAGAGATGGCCCTGGCGCAAACCGGGCGGCGTGCACACTTTGGCCGCCTTCTTCAGCGAGCCGATTGATCCGGCAAGCGTCAACGCGAATACTTTTAGCCTGACTCGAAGCAGTACCGATGGATTGTTCTGACACGCCCCGGCGATGTGCCCGTCAACGGCGGACAATCGAGCCGGGCAGCGATGGAGCGGGATATCGCCTTCCGGCGCCTGGCGACAAAGTTCCCGCCTTTCGGGCATTATCGCTTCACCCTGAACACGGGCAGCTGAGCGATTTGGCGGGAAATCCACTCGTCGCCCCGGTCACTGCTCGCTTTGACCTCGCCAAACTCACGATCATAGCCGAAAGCGGCACGCCAGCCGATGAGTTCCAGGCTTCAGCCAACTGCCGGCAGTTGATCACCATTGAATCAGCGGGCATTACCGCCGCCGCGAAAGTTACCTTCCCGACGCGCGACTCGAACGCGCACGCCCGGCCAACGCGGTGCAAACACCGATTTGACGCCGGACGGCGCTTCGGCCAGAGTGGCAGTGCCCGATGACGCGGATACCGGTCGATCACCCCGCCAATGGTCAGTCCCATCTTCAGGTGGTGCCGATGGTGTTTCGTTACTGAGGGCGGGCAGGTCGAGCCAGCTCTTTATACGGGTCTGGTTTCATTGAAGGTGGCACAACGTACGCTTGGCCCGGTGGCGGTTGCTCGACCGCGGAATTGGGACAGTCGACGGCATCGACGTTCGTGACTGGAACTTTCTGAACAACCGCCTCGACGTCACCGTGCCACCGGATGGTTCTCTGCCTTACGAAGTGATCACTGCCGGTGGGTCCTCCGGGCGGGTGTCCGATGTTGACGCCGTCGCCGCTGCTGCCGCTAACGGCACGCCGGTCAGTGCGAGCTGAAGCTGTCGGCCAACGTCGGCCAGCAAGTCACACTTGCGGGCGCGCGGCTATCATCGAAATGCGACCAGGCGACCTTCGGAAGCAATCGATTCGAATTGCGCCTGCCTTACATCCTGACCGTCGGCCTCGATAGTGTGGCTGCGGACGGCGCTCTCCCTGGTATTCACCGTCCCGGCGGAAGCGCGGACTGGCATCGCTTCCATTTCAATGGTGGCAGCGGCAAGCTGCTGCAAATTGTGCCGCGCGTCACCATCCCCGAGTGGAGGTGTCAAGCGTTTCAGCGCCATCTACGGTTCTGGTTTCATAGAAGGCGGGACCACGGTGCGGTTTGGCAACGCCAACGTTGGACCGGGGCATCGCTCCTGACGACGGCATCGATGTGCGCTTTTGGGATATTGGCAATGGCCGGTTGACGTGACGGGTGCCGGCGACGGGGACCTTGCCTTTATGAAGTGATCACAGCCGGGGTTCTTCGGGGCGCTTAACTGATGTGCTCGCCATCAATTCGGTGGCCAACACCGGAGCTGCCGACCGATGCGACTGCCGCCTCGGCTAACGTTGGACAACAGGTGATGATCACAGCGGCCGGGCTACGGCACAAATGCTACTAAAGTGACCTTGGAAGCAATCGATTCGAATGGCCTGCCTTTACATCCTGACCCTCGGCCCGGATAGTGTTGCTGCGGACGGCGCTTCCCTTGTGTTCACCGTCCCGGCGGAAGCGCGGACTGGCATCGCTTCCATTCTCAATGGTGGCAGGGGCAAGCTGTTCCAAATTGCAGCCGCGCGTCACCAGCATCGACGGAGGTGCTGCCGGGCGCTTCAGTGCCATCTACGGTTCTGGCTTCATTGAAGGCGGGACCACCGTGCGGTTTGGCAACACCAACGTGGTGACCGGGGCGTCGGCTCACTGACGACGGCATCGATGTGCGCTTTTGGGATATTGGCAATGGCCGGTTGACGTGATGGCGCCCGCGACGGGGAGTTTGCCTTACGAGGTGATCACTGCCGGTGGTTCTTCCGGGCGCTAACTGATGTGCGCGCCATCACTTCGGCGGCCAACACCGGACGCCGACCGATGCGACCGCCGCCTCGGCTAACGTTGGGCAGCAGGTGATGCTCACCGGGGCGGGCTACACCACAAATGCTACCAAAGTGACCTTTGAAGCGATCGATCTGAATGGCCTGCCTTACATCCTGACTGTCACCCCGGATAGTGTGGCTGCGGACGGCGCTTCCCCGGTGTTCACCGTCCCGGCGGAAGTCGCGGACTGGCATCGCTTCCATTCTCAATGGCGAGTGGCAAGCTGGTCCAAATTGCGCCGCGCGTCACCGGCATCGACGGAGGCGCCGGTCGCTTCACTGCCATCTACGGTTCTGGCTTCATTGAAGGCGGGACGCACCGTGCGGTTTGGCAACACCAACGTGGTGGACCGGGGCATCGCTCCTGACGACGGCATCGACGTGCGCTTTGGGATATTGGCAATGGCCGATTGACGTTACGGTGCCTGCGACCGGGAGCCTGCCGTATGAGGTGATTACGGCCGGGGTTCTTCCGGGCGGCTAACTGATGTGGGCGCCATTAATTCGGCCGGCCACCACCGGGGTGCCGACCGACTGCAGCCGCCGCCTCGGCTAACGTTGGGCAGCAGGTAACGATCGACTGGAGCGGCTACACCACCAATGCGCACCAGAGTGACCTTGAAGCGATCGATTCGAATGGCCTGCGTTACATCACGACGGTTACCCCTGACAGCGTTGCTGCGGGATGGAACCTCGTTGGTATTCACGATCCCCGCTGAAGCGCTCACGGGTATCGCCCCTCTCCTGAACGGGAGGAAGTGGGAAACACACGCAGATCGTCCCTACGCTCAAGTCGGGTTCTGCTGTAACGCCCGGCAACGCCGTTCGCTGTTCGGTAACGGATTCATTGAAGGGGGGACAACAGTTCGATTTGGAGCCGTGGATGTGATCGATGGCGGGCCAGAACAAGCGACGGGCTCGACGTCCGCTCGTGGGATATTGGCAATCGGCCGCACGACGTCACTGTGCCCTAGGCGGCAGCAGCCCAGTCACCGTCCTGACTGCTGGTGGCCAGCAATAGCATCATCCTCTAATGGCTGATTGAGTTATAACTCTAAATCGCGGACAAGACGGAAACCAACATACTGACTCTTGAAACCCGGCAGGTTTCGCTCCGGAACGCCGCGCGAAGATTTTGCCAGTCGAGAAACCAACTCCCGCCCCGAAAGACGTGCTCCGTCGGAAGGCGCGGTGTTGAGGTGGATCTTTCTCCGGCGCTTTGGCGTAATAGTCGGAGGCGTACCCAATCCTGGCACCATTCCCACACGTTGCCGTGCATGTCGTAAAGGCCCCAGGCATTCGGCTTTTTCGCCGACCGGATGCGTGCGGTTCTCTGAATTTGGGCGAAACCAGGCGAAGTCACCGAGGCTTTCGGAAATGATGGTCACGTCATTCGTGCCCGAGCCGAAAGATTTGTGCTGCCGGCGCGGCAGCAATACTTCCCATTCGGCCTCGGTCGGGAGCCGATACTGGGCGCCATTTTTTTCGTTAAGTTTTTCGATGAACTTTTGCACTTCGTCCCAACTGACCGAATCGACGGGATGATTCTCATCCTTGAACGCCGAGGGATTCTTGCCCATGACTGCTTCCCATTGCTTTTGCGTGATCTCGAATTCGCCGATCAAGAATGGCTTCGAGATCGTGACCGTGTGCGCCGGCAATTCGCAGTTTTCAAATCGAGTCCAGGCTTTTTGTTCGGCCAAGGAAGCGCGTTGAGCCTCACTCGTGCCCATGGTGAAAGTGCCGGCGGGAATTTGAATAAAGGCGATGCCGTCATTGGTGACGACTTCTGAAATTCGCGGCTTGAAGCCGAGGACGAAAGTGCGAGGACAACGGCAAACAGGTGAAAGATCCGACAGAAATGCAAAGCGCTGTCACTGTGTAGTGCGTCCGCTGCGATTCGGCGGTTGGATGTGGTTCGCGCACAACCCGGCCTGGTAGCGCAGATCGGCAATCTGCCGCATCGCCGGCAGGCGGTCCGGTCGGCGCGAGATTATCGAGGTGGCGCGAGTTTTCATTACCGTGTCTTCAAGCCAGGCGATCTGTGCCGGGCAGGTGTGAGCGATTTGAGCGTCGCTTGGGCCCTTCGGGCTGGCTCTTATCCTCTGCGGATGAACAGCGGAAAATGACGTTTTGTCTCAACCTTCTGGACTGGATCTCATCCTCAGCAATTCTCAACGCTGCGTCGTCTGCGTTATCGAGATCGCATGTGGGCAGTGGCTACAAGGCCAAATACCCTCTGGCGGGAAAACCGGGTTCGGTTGGCCGGCTTGCCAGCGCGAAACGGACCGGCGCGAGAGCGCCGCGCTGACATCGTAGCGGTGTTTGAACTCCTGAGCCCCCGCACTTCTACCACTTGCCTGCGCGGCCGGTCCATTCGATCGCTACGCTGAGCCGGATGCCAAATTCTGAGCGGCAACGGGATCGGCGCATTCTATGCCGACTTGGCCCGGGCGACTCCCGCGGCAAGCTCGTAACCACTCATGCCAACGATCCGGCTGCGCGTGTGAATTGATCAAACCGTTCATGCTCTTGGATGCGAGCACTCATCGATCTGGTTTGATCCCTCTGTCCGTTCGGGCGACGCATGCTGATCGGGAGCGCGCGGCCGTTAAACCTTCGCCACGCAACCGGAGATCTGCGCGGTTGCCCTTGCTCCGCGTATGCCGCAAATCAATGCCGCGGCAATCGATCTTCAGGAGGGTCGCTGGCTGGACACTTCGTGCGGTGAACCCGGGGCCTTTATTTGATGGATCGCGGCTGCGTGGATTATGGGCTGGTCGACGGCGCGATCGAACGTGCGCGAGCCCGCTTGGTCACCCGTGCCAAGACCCGGCATGCGTTCACTGTCGCCACCTTCAACTTCGGAAACAGCCGATCGACGATGATCGACGGGTCTGCGCAGCGATCAGGATCAGGTTTTCGGCTGACGGCCTTCCTACGCTCCCTAGAGGATTGATCCGGCGACAAACTGCGCCGGGTCCGCTTACGATATCCAGGAGCTGCCGCAAGGCTGGTTTGACCAACCGATTTTGAGCGGTTCGCCGGGCGCTGCCGATTGCCTTCAGCTTTATCGCCATGCGCTGGCAGGTGGAATTGATGCGCGCCAAATGGCTCAAGCAGCATCCGAGAATTGGAAGCCTTCGGACGGTCGCTCGTGAAATGCGGTGCGCAGCACGCAATTGTGGATCGCCTTCTGCGCTTACGCCTGGGTGGCCATCATCCTAGGCAAAGGCAAGTCGCGGCGGTGCTGGCCCTGTTCTTCAGAAATCTCTTCGAGCATTGGAGGTGAGCTGCTTTTTGAAAAACTCCCGATAAACGAGGCTGTTTTCGCAGGCGGCTCTCCAAAATGTCGAATCCACTCCTCACAAACAGTTAAGTGGCTGTTCAACTGACGAGCGGACACTTATGGCCGTATCGCCGATTTGTAATCGGCAGAGCGTCCGAAGTTCGAGCGCCCTGGCATGTGCAGCGACGGCCGCAGAATGCAATTCTGCGATACAGCAGATTACAAATCTGCGCTACGCTAAACACGGAGGGGCGGTTTACCGAATCAAATTCGCACGACGCATGCGTTGCTCTGAAAACTCCGATGGCCGTCACGCCTTCTTGATAAACGTCAACGGCCCGCGTTCGTTCTTGCCTTTGCCCTTGGGGTCGATGCCAGCGAGATAGAAGCGCTGTCGCATAAACGTCCCCGTGATTGGGGATCGAAGATTTGGGATCTTTCTTATGGTCCGGCCTCAACTCGCCGGTAACCGCGTCGTAATTCGGGTCGAGGCCGCCATCGGGGCATGATCGGAACCGCCATCAACGTCTTTTCGCCCGCTCTGTCCATATTGAGCTGTTGCCTTTCACTTTGCCTCCCAGGAATGCGCAGGAGGTCACCCTTCCAATGCTGGCAAATATCCTGGCCATCGATCTGTTTCTCTTTTTCCTGATCGGCAATCTTCATCTTCCAGATTTCGTCGACTACCGCCATGGATGGTCCGACCGAATTCGGAGTTGATGACGATCGTGGTTCGGTCGTAGTAGGACGTTTGTGCCGTCGGCCGTAAGGGGTCTTCTTTGAGCCTCTTCACCAGCGCATGGAGCGGGTCCCACAAATCCTGTTTCATCATCGTGGTTTGATCGGTCTGGCCGATGGGTGTCTTCCGATCGCTTTCCCAAAGCGCCTTGCGGTTCTTGTGAGTATCGAACCGGCGGATGTCGCGTGATTCGATGAAGAAAGCGCAGGACATTCCCGCGCGCATCAGCTCGTAGGTCATCATTGCCTGGACATTGGCGTTCGGCGAAAACTTGCTGCGCGCCTTGTTGCCGTTCACGCTCCGATAGGTGATGAGTTCGTCGCTGGGCTTGACGTTGAACTCTTCTTTCAAGGCGGGATCGGCAAACAGCTTGAGCAGCGTGTTCCGATCCAGGCGCATGCCTTGGGCGGCAAACTGAAGATAAATCTGGCGCGCTGAGTGATAGCTCTTCACCGCCTCGATCTTGTCGTCATCGAGGAAATCGTTGTGCGCGTTATCGAGAAACTTCTGGACCTGCTGATTGACCGTGTCGCCGGAGCTGGACTGCATCCGGAGGAGAAACTTTTGAGTTTGGCCGGCGTTCCTGCGTAAATCGTATGGGCGTGGACCGGCCCGAGTGCATGGTAATAACCTTTGCGTCCGGTGTATTGCACCTCGTTCAGTTCGCCGTCGGAAAGCCACCAGTGCCATGCCAGGTTCGGCAACACATACGGCTGGCCGTAAACCTCGGCGAAGGCCTGCGTCACCGAACGTTCATCCGCCTGGCGATCTTCCCGCAACTTCAGATTGTAGTCGCCCATATGGACCTTCAACCGGTCGCCGGAATGAAACGAGCCTGTGTGCATGGAGCTGAGCACCGCCATGTCCTGAAACAAATCCTTTCCCGGCTCGGCAAGATAGCCGTAGCGAATGTTCCCGTGACGATAGATGCCATAGCCCGGTTCGCCGAATTTCAGGACGCGATAACGTTCCTCGCTGATATTTTGCAGGCGCTCCACCACATTGTTGGGCGTCGTGATCTGGGTTGAACATGTCGTAACCCATCCAGCCGCCTTCGAGATACCAGTAGATGAGGAAATGCGGATTGTCGTTGGACTTCGCCGCCTGGGCCGCGAGCCGGTCGGCCTTGTCTTCGCGGGGCAAACCGTAAGCCGAGAAATAGCCCAGGAAATCCACGCAGGTCAAACTGGCGGCGGTCACCCTGATGTTGCGAAGAAAGCGCCGGCGATCGAGGTGTTGAAACTGCGCCTCGAGTGTGATCCGGAGCGACGAATTGAACTTCGGGGGCAACATCGCAGGGTTTCATAGTTCTCCTTTCCGCAATTCATAGCGCTTCCCATTCTGCGGCAATGCCATGATCGCCTCGTCAGTCCAACTTGCCTGGCAAACTCGGGGTGAATCATTGGTTGCTCAACCTAAGTGGCAAATTCATGCTCTGGCAATGCGGTTCCTGCCATTCTCTCGTGGAATTGCAGACCAGAGCCAACGGCTGAAAAGGAAAGCTGTGAACGACACTCTGTAGTCACCTTCCCCCTCGACTCGCCCTGCGCCTCTCCGCCAGGCGGACGAGCGGAGAACCACTTCAGGCTCGTCTGCGAAGGGCCGAGTGCGCCAGGGCGTTTCGGTCGGTGCAGGTGTTGGCCGAACCAGGCTTGTCGGCGTAGAGTTTCGATGGGTGGGACTCATCGACAACATTCCCCGAACGTTGCCGAAGCAGTTCGCACGCTCTCCCTCTTCCCTTGGGGAGAGGGCTGGGGTGAGGGGAAGGCCTTATTCGATCCTCCATCGCGTCCCTTATCCTTCAAGTCACTCTTCCTATTCCAGCGAAAATAGGGAAGAACCAGCATTGTTGAATCAGCGTTTGGCCGAAAGTTGAGGGTTAACTGTCGCGGACAACGAACCGCCCGTTGCCGCAGTCTCCTTTTGATCGACACGGTTCTGTTTCGTCATTCGGTCGTGCGCCCGAATCAGCGGACGGCCTTCGAGGTATTCCGGCGAGGTCAAAATGGTTTTGATTAACCCGCGGATGGCAAAGTTATTCGTCTGGACCAGAATCCCAAAGCCGCTTGTAGAAAACCCGTTCATCCTCCCTGGTAGCGCAGCTCGCGCCCAAAGTAGAAAGTGAAATGCGTGTTGATGATCGTGCGGATGAAGCGTTCCTTCTTCACCGCCTGGAGGGCGAACGCTTCGAGTCCGTCGCCCTTGAACGGATACGACGCCACCAGTTTCTGGTCACTGTCATCGATGGGCATTCCATAATCATCGTGCGCACGGTAACGACCGTCATCGTCCCATCGGTTGCGCTGAAAAGCGAGCGGGGTCAAAACTTTGTGGCAACTATAACAGAGCGAATTGGGATCGGTCGTCGCCACCGCCGTAATGCCCTCGCGTTGCGCCACAACTTCAGGCGGGACTTCAAAGACGTAGCCGAGAAAAAGTTCGGCAACCTGGGCCGCATAGTTGAAATGCGGCAGTCCGGGTTTGCCTTCCATAAAACCACGCGTGGTCAGCACACCGGTGTTGCCGTAATGCAAAGGCCGGGGTTGCTTCTGGAAGTTCGAATCCACCGTATAGTGCGCCGTTAAGATTTCCTGGAACGGCCGATCGTTGAACACGACGTAACACCACAGGCGCACCGGCTCATCCTGAAGCTCAGTCCCGTGGCTCTCGAGGTAAAGCCGGATGCGATGGAAATAGAAATCCTTGAATTCCTGACTTTGCAGATATTCGTCGATCATCCTGTCCAGCGCCGCGCCACGAGCGAGTTTGTCCAGTTCGGCTTTGGTCGGCACCCGGCCCACGAGATCCAGCGCGATCTTCACCAACTGCAATCGCCGTTTCTCCCTCCGGTCCTGGCTGTGTTCGATCGAAGGGGGCCGCGTGAAGAGAAAATCCGGGTGACGCAACAAGGCGCGCGTCAGGCCTTCCCAGGCAAGCTGCTGGGCGCTTTGGCGGGGAACCTTGAATTTCAGGACGGGAGAATCCCATCTCTCCACTTTGACAACCGGGCCGTCGAGCTGCTCCCATTTGAACTTGAGGTTGCCGCCGTGCACGGCGTAGGTCGCTGCAGGCGTCGATCTCCATCATCGCGTCAACTCGAGCTCGAGCCGGAGACGCAACCTGGATGATCGGCGAGGATTTCCGCGCCTTCACGATGACTGGAGTGCGAATCTCGTGATCCTTCTTGGCCGGGTAACCGACCTGCACCTGATAGAAGCCATCTTCTCGCCAGGCATTCGTTTTGATGGACGGCTTGTAACGCAAAAACAATTCGCCCTTGCGCGAGTTGTCGTCGAAGTAGGTGTTCTTGCCCGTCTTGTTGTAAGCGGCAAAACTTTCGGCGTTGAGCAATACGTAACTGAACGTAAAGGGTCATC
>ERZ1370068.9703-contig-8461_pt1 | contig 40960 bp, 47 predicted proteins | sample MGYA00561227_ERZ1370068 | MGnify/ENA primary metagenome ERZ1370068 (study PRJEB38410, sample SAMEA6850437) | metagenome | study: Metagenomic assessment of the ecological functions of the soil: analysis of the soil microbiota associated with the... | reverse complement strand
AGCGGAACCTCCTCGAGATCGGGGGAACAGACCGTCATCACCGCTGCGCGCCGATCTGACCTGGTATGCTGGCGTGGAACTGGAGCGACGGCATCGTTTCGTCTGGTAGTCGACTTTGCCGTGGCCGTGGTGGTGAAACAATTAACCGCGGATTTAATCGTAACCAACCCAGCGCCGGATGCTGATCGCTGCCACCGCCTGGAACCCTGACGGGACGATGTGGTCCGAGCTCGCGGTGAGCGGTTCCACCGTCTACGCCGGGGGACGTTCACGAGCGTCGGCGGACAGCCGCGCGCTTAAACAGACGTCACGCTGATCGACGTGGGCTCGCAGCGCCAGAGAGCGCCACATCGGCGCTCAACGTACGCCGACCAGGGTGGCGCTCGAGGCCCTGGCGGCAGGGTGACCGTCTATGCCGGTGGCTTTTCACCGAGACGAAGAGCGGGCAGACGCGCCACCACATCGCTGCGCCGGACGTTGGAACCAGCCGACGCCCCTGGGAACCCCTGACGCGGGACAAACGACCAGTAAACCAAACAGCCGCAGTTTGGTCTGATCGCCCGCCTTCTGGAAATAATCGAACGTTGTCGGTGGGCTGATGGATATGGCAGCTTCATGGCGCTGGTCGATAATCCCGTGATCACGCGCCCCACGGCTGGAACCCGGACGCCGTCAACGAGGGTGGATCGGTAATCGTCCCTCGCTCGCGATCGGGGATCCAAATTGCTTATGCGGGCGGCTTCTTCACCAATCGGCGGGCCATGCAGCAGCCTGGGCCGCGATCGACGCTGCGAGCGGGCGCCGTCGCCAGCCTGAACCCCGGCGCTAATGCCGCCGAGCAGCAATGGCCTGACACGGGATACCGCTCCGCCATCCGCGCCAAAGGTTTGAATTGATCATGGCGGAGAGCGCCTGGCCAGCAGCACAGTGATGATGCCGGCGGCGTCGACGGTGGCGCAACCCGCGCCGATAATGGCCTGAATCGGTCGAGTGGCTCGACCGTCGCCTTCAGTGAGCCGTCTGAACGTGGGCGAAGCTGCGAGGTGCGACCAGCAGATGCCGTGATCCATCATTTTTGCTGGTCAGCTACCGATGCCGCACCGGGTCGCGTGCGGGATCGTCTGTTCGCTGCCGGGAGTCGCGCGGTCGAGGCCACGGTGTATCGGCAACGCCACGGCCGGCGACTGGACGGCCGTCGGCCGGATCTCGTCCGACGGCACCTGGCAACTCACCTATGAAGACGAGAACGTGGCGAGCGGTGCCCGGTATGGCTACCGACTGGGCGTCGCAGTGGAGTCGAGGAGTTCGTGGGCGAGACCTGGCTCTTCGTACCGGCGGCTACGAATTCGCTCGCTGACTGCGGTCTGTATCCGTCATCGCGGCGGCTCACCGTCAGTACCACGCTGCCCGATGCACAACACCTGAGTCGGATGCTGCCGGGCGCTGATCCGTCATGATGGAAAATAAAGCCCAGAATCAATGATCTTCGCTGATGGCTGGATCAGGACGCTGAGAGTCTACCTAAGGTGACTGACCCGCGAGGCTGCACGCAGACGCGTCGCGCCGTCGTGATCCAGTAGGTCGTCTACTCGTTTGTCGGAGGGAGATCGACGCTGACGCGAGCGGTTCGCCGTCACGCGTTGTGATCCGAGCCGCCCCAGTGCAACGCCCATCACGATCGTCCGAGCGGCAATCGATATGCGCCAGGCGCTCCATTCCGCCGAACCCAGCAACGCCCAGGTAGTGCCCTCGGTCGCGAACAGCGAGGTTGGTGAGCGGTCCCGGTGATTCCCGATGCGATCGAGAGGCGGCCCATCTCGCCCATGGCGGGTTCCGGAGCATCGAGACCCCCCAGCACCTGGCCAGAGCATTCGCCGTTTAGCGACATCCGATGGCACCAGGTGGTGAAACACGCGGGAAGACCACCAGGATGCAACCTGAACCCTGCAAACCGCGACGAGCGCGAGCCCCCCACCAGCCCGGCTGTTTGAAACGCGTCGCGCGGAGGAGCGCGCGGCGCCGATGACACCGTCAGGCTGATCAACGTGAACGATGCATTCATCACGGTATGCCATGGCGAGACACGTGGCGCTCGAGCGCTGGTTGGCCCGCACGTGGTATTGCCGAGATCAGTTACGTAATTGCCCGTGAGACTGAACGGCGAAAACGACGCGATCATGGATGAAACGTGCCCGAAGACCGACCGATATGATCACCAAAGCACCAGCCAGCAGATCGGACGATCAGCGTTCATTTCTGGAGCGGAACGCTCGGCCAATGGAAGTGGTCAACCCTCTGCCGCGCAGGAAGTTTCTTTGCCGCATCTGAGACTGGTGCAAAGGCCATATCGACGTGATTGACAGCTTCATTGGTAAATAACTTGATCAGTCGTAACTCGCCGGTCGTGGCAGAACATCGCGCTCAATCGCGCATCTCCCCTGCAGATCTGGCTGGCTGGTGGAGCAGGTCAGGCATGGCTATCTTGAATGCGTGATCGCGAGATGGCTGCAACTTTTGGCAAGATCGAGCACCCAGCGCCGGCGGCTGTGCTGGTCGATACCAGAACGAGCTGTGGCAAGAAAGAGGCGGGCTGTTCGTCACTTGGTGAACATGTCGAACAGCTGGAGCTGCACGGTTACGAAAGCCAAACAGTGGCTACACCCTGCATGCGGGTGCGGGTGTAGGCCAGCGCCTCTTCAGGTGGCGGCGCGTGCCGTGCCGGTGAAGACGGGCACCGACCGCGGGAATTGTTACCAGCGTTCTGGAGGACGGCCTAAGGTACAATACCGGGTCGGCACTGCTGTGAAGCGCTTGCTGGCGGTATGCATCGCTGTCCAACGTCATCGAGCTCCTGGCTGAGCGCGCGCGTCGAGCTTGTCGAGCGGCGGCCTTGGTCACTCCCCGCATCCAGCGCGGCACGAAGGCCACTCCGCCTCCCGCCATGCTGCGGGATGGATCCATGCCGAGATACACGACGGCATGAGTCGCGATCGTATCGTTCGACACCCATTTCGATTTCTGGCCCGATCACGAACTCGTCGCCCGCCGGAGTGGCGGTGACTCGCCAGAAGATGGACGGATCGTGGAAGGCGTGAGGTGCCCGGCGAGAAGTGATCGGACCCAGGTAGAGGTCAGATGGGCTCAGCATCCCACGTGGCCCGCGGTCTTGTCGGTGACGAACGGGTCACGAGCGACGCGAGTCCGGCGCAACCCCATCCCCCAGCTCGAGCGCGATGTGGAGGCCGAGACCCGCTGTAGCCCCATGCCGCCGCAGGAAGTCGGAACCAGGGCGCGAACGAAACCAGCTGATACGCGGTGCGCGGCGTCTCCCACAGCGCAGACCCGGGCGCGCGATCACTCTGCGCCGGATCTCCCAGACGGTCGAGGCGGGCCGCTCAGCGGGCCGCAGCGTCGCGCGCCGTACGCGTGCAACGCCTTCGCTTGAGCTGCTCGTGTGCGGGGGTGAGCGTGAGGTCGGTCTCGAGATGGGGCTGCATCGCGCGGTCTCCCGAGGGTGTGGGTAACGGGGAAGAAGGGCGCGACGGTGGTGAACCATACGTAGCCTCGAGGAACGGGACCAGCAACTTTCCACGCCACTCATCGTCGTGGCCGACGTCAAGCGGAGAATAAAGTTGCAGTTCAGCCCCCGGGAAACGTCGGACGAGCGCTCAGCCGCTCCCCCAGGCTTCGGAGCCGCTCGGCGGATTGTCCTCCAGCCACGCCAGCGCGTAAGCGACCGCCGCCTCGAAAGACATCGCGCGTCCTTCGGCCTCGAGCGCGGGCGAAACGCTGGTCTCCCAGCAGATCGCGCGGCCGCGACGACGGAGTCGTGAACCTTCTGCTCGTCGCGCGTCATGCTCAATTCCGTCGCCTGGCGAATCGCCTCGGCGGCGCCGCACAGCCGGGTCACGTGGGCCACCTCTCCCAGGGCCAACGCCAACTCGACGATCGACTCGAACGATTGGGCTCCCATGTGACGCGATCCCAGCTCGCGAGCCAGCCGCAACGACTCGACGAACTGGGCTCGAGCCTGCAGGGCGTTTCCGTTCGAGTCGAGATCACGGCGAGGCTGATCAGAGCCACGCGCTGCCCCGCCTGATCCCCGCTCCGACGGTGAGTCGCCAGGGACTCTTCCAGCAGCGGCTGGGCCGCTCAGGTCCCCGGAGCGTCATGGCCACGTCGCCGAGGAGGTTGTTCTGAGCGATCGCCACCCTCGCTCGTCCCCGGCCTCGCGCGCGGCGGCTAGCGACTGCTCGTAGAAACCTCGCCCGGCCTCATGCTCGCCCGCCGACGCAGGCCAGCATGCCGAGGCCGTTCAGAGCCTGCGAAATCGCCAGCGGCTCGCCGAGCTCCCGAGCCAGTGCCAAGGCCTGTCTTCGTTCAGTGATCCGGGCGGACGTGAGATCACCCTTGGTTCAGCGCGAGCGCCGCCAGCGCCGCGCAGGGATGAGAATGCGGGCGAAGACTCCGAGGCTCCGTCGCGGCGCAGCACCTTGTCGAGCATCTCGCGGCCCAGCGTGAGATGCCCGCGAACATTCCAGAACCGCCACACGCTCCGCCCAGCCTGAGTCCCGGCTCGGTCCCCGTCGACCACGTGCAGGCACCAGAGATGGCCGCGAGCTAGGCCCTGCCGTGCTCGGCCTCGAGGCGGCTCAGCCATCGGACCTGCTCGGGTCCGGTCAATCGAGCATGTCGCTGCGCCAGAGCGAAGTAGGCCAGGTGACGGTCGCGGACCGCCCCGCCCTGTCCGGCTTCGTTCAGCTTCTCGAGCGCGTACTGGCGCACCGTCTCGAGGAGGCGATAGCGCGACTTGCGAGTGTTGCTTCCTTCCACCGCCACCACGACGAGGGACTTGTCCACCAGGCGAGCCAGCGCATCGAGCACCTCGAACTCGTCCTGGTCGCTTCCGGACACGGCGGTTGCCGCATCCAGCGTCCACCCGCCCGCGAACACGGAGAGATTGCGCAGCAGCTCCTGCTCCGGTGCGGACAGCAAGTCAGTAGCTCCACTGATCGTGGCGCGCAGCGCTCTGGTGGCGAGGCAGGGTCGCCCGACTCCCACCGGTGAGCAGCCGGAACATGTCGTCCAGCCGAGCGGCGAACTCTCGTCGGTGGCGAGCACCTTCACCCGCGCGGCCGCCAGCTCGATCGCGAGCGGGATACCGTCCAGACGCCGGCAGATCTCGGCCACGATGGGAGCATTCTGCGTCATCGAGCTGGAACCTGGCGCGCGAACGAGCGCCGCGCGCTCGACGAACAGACGCACCGAGTCCGAGCGCCCGATGGTGTCGGCTCCTGCGCTGTCCGCTCGGACCGGGCGGCAGCAGCGGGGCACCTGATAGGTGGTCCGCCGGGGATGGCCATGGTCTCCCGGCTCGGTGGCGATCGTTCGCACCTGGGCGCACGCCGTGAGCAGCGTCGCCGCGACGTCGGCGGCGGCCGCCAGCATCTGCTCGCAGTTGTCGAGCAGGCATGAGCACCCGCTTGCTCGCCGGAGGTGATCGGCGAGCGTATCGGTCAGCGTGCGACCCGGCTCCTCGCTGAACACCGAGTGTTGCCACCAGCGCCTCGGGAACCCGGCGGCGGATCGAGAGGGGCGCCAGGTCCAGGAACCAGACGCCGTCGGGGTGTCTCGGACGAGCAGCTCATCGGCGAGCCGCAACATGAGCGCGCGACTTGCCGCAGCCGCCGACACCCGTGAGGGCGTCAGCAACCGTGTCCCGCCCAGCAGACGCCGACAGTCGGCGAGCTCTCGGTCACGGCCCACGAAGCTGGTGAGCGGCTCGGGGCAGGTTGTGGGTCGCGCGAGGTCGAGAGGTGGTCGGAGGGGCCAAGCCGACGTGGCGCGGTCCCGAGTGCCTCTCGATCTCGATGCGGGCGTCGCCAATCTCGCCGCGGAGCCGGCGCTGCCGGGTTCTTCTCAGGCAGCGGCCCACGAGCTCCCGGATCCGGCGCGGTGTCGGGCCGGAAGGCCGACCAGTCCGGCGGCTCGTTCAGCACCGCCGCGATCGAGTCTGCGTGCGTCCGCTTCCCGCAGCGCGCGCCGGCCGGCTCAGGCATTCGAATAGCACGCACCCGAACGAGAAGATGTCGGTCCGCTCTGATCGTGGGCCCGCCGAGCGCTTGCTCCGGGCTCATGTAGCCCAGGCGTCCCGGAGATATCGCCGGACTCGTTGAGCGTGGGGGCGAGCAGGAGCTCTGATGATTCCGTCTGGGTATCGCGCCAGGCCAAAGTCCAGCACCCTGACCTGTCCCGTGTTCGGTGACCATGACGTTCCCGGCTTGAGATCGCGGTGAATCACCCGCGCTCGTGGGCCGCTTCCAGGGCCTCGGCGATCTGGGCGCACAGCTCGAGAGCCAGGCACCGAGAGCCGCTCGCGCGCGAGCCGCGCGGCCAGCGTCTCGCCCATCGCGCTCGAGGATCAGGGTGCGCGAGCCTCGCTCCGTCTCCTCCACGCCATGGATGGTCGCGATGTTCGCGCGGCACGAGCGAAGCGAGCATCTGGCTTCGCGCGTGACGCGCAATCCACTCCCGGCGTCCTGGTCGAGATGGTCGAGAAGCACTTTGATCGCGACCGCGCGGTCGAGCCGCGTGTGCGTGACCGAGGTACACGACCCCATCCCGCCACGCCCGAGCTCGTCCACGACCGTGTAGGGGCCGATGGACGCAGGGCGCGACGGGCGTCCCTCTGCGGCCGGGAGCTTGGGATCAGGGAACCGGAGCCATTGCGTTCTCCTTGGAATCGGGTCGGTTGCGCTGGGAGCGGCCCGGCGAGCGAGTCTAGGCGCGGTCGCGCCGGGCGAGCCATCAGGGCGCAGAAGGAGCGGGGGCGGGCGATGGAGGTCGAGCCCACTCGCGCGGGATTTGGCCGATACCTGGTGGAAGCCATGAGATCCAGCCGAATCTCGGGACTAGCGACAGTGCTGACCGTCATCGGAATTGCGGCGATTCAAGTCTCGCGGTCCTGCAGCGAGATCCTCGGGCACGCATCGATCGTGACCACGAAGCGGTACGCGGGGATCTCGGACGACATGGTGCGGCGTGAGGCGGGGGGCTTGGAGATGGTGACGTTTTGAGCGAGGCCTGGTGGGTCGCGATGCTGCGACGAATCTGAGCCTCGCCTCGTTTGCGGCGCTTTCTCAAGGTTTATCTCGGCATCGGAGTGTTGTGCGCTGTTGCATGGATATACCTGGGCGTCAGGGTGTCCGGTGCAAGGGGGCTTCGCGACCCAGGCGTGTTATTCGGTGCTGTGGCGTGCATCGTCGCGTGGCCCGCGGTCGTGGTGCTGGTGCGGGGCCTTTTGGTTGCTGTTCTGGGTGTACAAGAGCTTCATGCCGGCAATCGGATGAGATTCGTGAGCCAGCGCTGTAGCCAGCGCCCTCCGCGTCGCCTTGCGGAACCTTCGCAAGTTCGTGAACACACACGCGGAGAGGTGGAGCGGTTGAACGGGGCGGTCTCGAAAGTTTCCAACGCTCAATCGCCGCCAGAACCCGGAAGATGTTGGCGTGCAAATTGAAATCGCGTCGAATCGAGTTGGCCGTGTTTCACGCGACAGCCCTCGAGGTCGAGGAGGGTCTCGTTGAATGCCCGGCCGTCCATCCTCCCCACGGTTCCATCGTACGTGAGGCGCAGCGCCGGCGAGAACAGGTCGTAGGCGATGTTGAGCTCGGAGGGCGCGGCGCCGGCCAGCAAGAAATGAATCTGGGCGACGGCGGGAATCGGCCGCCTCTTTGGATCGCGGCGGTTCGTGATGTTGTAGGCAGTGAGCGACAGATCCGCGAAGCGAATCGAACCCGGCCTCACCCCGGCCAGCGCCAGCTCGGAATAGCGCACATCGCCGTGCGCAACCCTCAGCGTGTCGATCCGAATCGCCCGCCGGGTCGCGGCCAGGACCTCGTGCGGCATCTTGTGGGAGCGAGTGGGGCCGCCTAACGCGGCGATCTTGCGATCCAGATGAACTATCACACGCGGGGAATCAATCGCCGCCGATCGCGCCACGAGCCCGCCGCGAACCAGCGCCCAGAAATCCACACCTTCGAGCGTTAGGGAGTTCGCCGTGAACGCCATGCGAGTGGCGGGCAATCGTCCATTCTGGATCCTCGATTCGACCTCGGCGGGATCGGGCAGGAGTTCGACGTCGGAGAGTTTCAGCGAGTGTCGTCTCAAGCTCACGTCCGACGAGCCAATCCGTATCCGGTAAAGATGCTCGGTCGACCGCGCGATGGATCGAGCCAGCTGACCCTGGATGTACCTGGTGCTGGTGTAATGGCGAACCAGCACGACCGCCAAGGCCGCGACGACGACCAGCACCCCAAGGGCGATAGCTACTACCTGCCTCATGTGACCTCCGTACCGAACTGGACGAGACCCGGCCCTGATTGTGGGTGTGGGAAGCATGTCCGGGCATCGGAGGTCGTCAGATGAAACTCATCACGATCCTCGTTGCAGTGTGCCAGTTCATGGTATTCGGCGCGAGTGACGCGTACCGGGATCGAGCGCTTCACATGCGTCAACTGCGTCATTCGTTCGCTTGCCGGTGGTTTGAGTCGTCGCGGTCCGAGCGCTACCCTTTGGCCGTCCCATCGCTTTCGGACGCTGCTCCGGCTCTCGGTCCACGAAGGCCCGGCCGACCGAAGGAGGCTCATCGATCATGCGATACCGAATCCTCATCGCGCTCGTCCTGCTCTCGAGCTGCCTTCCGGGGCGCGCGCGCTGGCGGGGCGCGTGTTTGGCGACATCAAGCTGGGCGGCAAGCCACTGCCCGCGGGGACCACGGTGATGATCGCTCGGGCGCCCGCGGAGGAGGGCAAGGCCGAAGCTGAGGACGGCACAGGCCAAGCCCAAGCCGAAGCCCACAGCCCGTGGCCGCGGACACCACCAAGACCGACGAGTTCGGCGCCTACAAACTGATGGCGAAAGAAACCGGCAAGTGCCTGCTGTCGGTCGTGTACGAGAAGCAGACCGCCTCGCTCGAAGTGTTCTCGTACAAGGAGGCGACGCGCGCTACGACCTGATCCTCGAGAAGAAGGACGGCAAGCTCGCCCTCCGCAGGAAGTAGCGTGACTCGAAAGCAAGCGCGATAACTGGGACAAGCGCCGCGATCATTCTTCAGCCCGTCGGCGGACTGCTGGACGGCGCTCGCGATCGGCTAGTCTCGGCTACTTCCTCGTCCGACTTCCTGAATCGGCGCCAGGCCATCGAGAACAACATGCGGCTCTATTCGGAGCTGATGAGCCGGCGCGAGGAGTCCGAGAGCGCGCTCCGCAAGGACATGTTCGTCTCCATCTTCTCCTCGTTCCTGCGGCTCGCCGGCGGCGGCTCTGGCCGCGGATGTGCTGAACCCGGAGCTACTGGCCCAAAACTTTCAGCTGAGTCGTTGAACCTGAAGCCCTTGTTCTTCGACCTCCAGCGACGGATCAAGAAGAGCGAGCCGGCCGCAAGATCCGCCGCGGACCGTGAAGAGCTTGCCTCGTTCCAGGACCGCCTGGAGCGCGTGGCCCGGGAGATCGCGCGCAAGCAGGTGATCGTGTTGGAGGGTGTCGGCAAGAAGATCGATCGGACGGTGGACCTGACGAAGGACCCCGAGGGTTCCACACTGGAGTCGGCGACCATGGTGCTCGATGGCGTCAGAGACCTCCGTGCCGATGGACATCCAGGCCGTGGACCGCGAGAACCGAGAGATCCAGATCGGGCTCACGGTGGAAACTCCGGATCCGCAGTTGGGTCGCCAGACCAAGACCGCCAACTTCGCCGTGAGCTACTTCGACTTCCCGATGATCGACAACACCCGGCTCGAGCGAGGGCAGCGCTGCGCGGTGGTCCTCAACAGCTTCTCCGATCAGTCCGCCGATCTGACGCTGGTCTTGCTTCCCGGCGCGTACGCCAGCCTCAAGGAGAAGCCGTACTATAACGAGGTGCTCGAGAGCGTGCTGAGCGCCAGCAAGAAGCTGGGACCGTAGGCCTACGGCAGACTGATACCCGAAGGTCTTCGTCGTCAGAGGACGGGAGGTGGAACTCTCGTCTACCTCCGGTTCCACCTCACCGAGACCTCGGATGGTGCTGCGATCTGTAGCCACGTTGTGGCAAACAACCGCCCTCTGCCGCTTGCGCCGACCCCGTAAGTTCCTGTAAGAGCGCGAGCGGAGAGGTGCCGGAGCGGCTGAACGGGGCGGTCTCGAAAAACCGTCGCGACGCTTCGCCCGCGCGGAGTCATCCCCTACCTTCCCGCTAACCATGGACCGCCCATTCGCGACCGTCAGCGTCGACGTCGACCCGGTCGACCTCCATTTGCTCGGCTACGGCTTTCGCGATCTCCGCCTGATCCGCTCGCCTACACGGCCGGCTGCCGCGGCTGATCGAGGCGTTCGCGCGCGCCGGGATCACGGCGACCTTCTTCGTCGTTGGCCGCGATGTCCCGACCCACCATGACGCGGTCGCGGCGCTGGCGCGCGCGGGCACGAGGTCGCGAGCCACTCGCTGACCCACCCGTTTCGCGTTCGCGCGCCTCGACGACGCGAGCATGAAGCACGAGCTGACCGAATCGAAGCGCCTGCTCGAGCAGGCGAGCGGCGCCACGGTGATCGGGTATCGCTCGCCCAACTTCGACCTCGACGATCGCTCGCTGACGGCGCTGGCCGACGCGGGGTACCGCTACGACGCCTCGGCTACCTGACGCCGTTCCTCCTGCCGGCCCGCCTTCTGCTCGCGGTCAAGAGCCGCGATCTCGTTTCATCGCTGAGGCTCAGGCTCTGGCCGTTCACGTTCCGCCGCAATCGCTATCGCTGGCAGAGGAACGGGCGGAGCCTCGAGGAGTTCCCGGTGTCGGTGACCGCAGGGATCCGCTTTCCGATCTATCACACGCCGCGCTATCTCATGGCCGAGGACCGCTTCGACGCCATGCTCGACGGGCTCGTCCGCCGCGGCGAGGCGCTCTCCGTACCCGCTGCACGCGGTCGACGCGCTCGGGCTCGAGTGAGGACCGCGTCGATCCGAGGCTCGCGCGCCATCCGGGATGGACCGGCCGCTTCGCGCGAAGCTCGAGCTGCTCGACCGCACGCTCGCGGCGATCGCGGCGCGCTTCACGCCCGCCACCTACGCCGTCCGCCTCGACGCGGACGAGGCGCGTCGCTTGACCCTCGCCGTGACGACCCGGTCGCGGGAAGAGAATCCGCCGGCCGGCGTATCGTGGAAGAACGCTCCCTGATCCCAAGGTTCCGTGAAAGAGCTTCGATGCGATCGTCTCGCTTGCTGTTCGCCCTCGCGATCGGTCTCCGCCGCGGGCTCGGCGGCCCAGGCCGCGGGCCCGTCGATCACGGTGTACACCCGCGACCTCGGCTTCGTGCGCGAGACGCGCGCTCGAGATCTCCGGCGCGCGTGACACCGTGCGCCTCGCCGACATCTCGAGCCGCCTCGATTTCTCCTCGGTCCGCCTCGCGCCCGCCGGTGGCGCGCGCGTGACGCGGCTCGCCTACCGCTTCGACGTCGCCAGCGGCGACGGCCTGATCGAGAGCGCCAAGGGGAGCGGGTGAGAGTGCAGTCGCGCGGCGACCGCACCGTCGAGGGCACGCTGGTGTCGTCCGACGGCTCGTGGATCACCGTGCGCGTGGGGACGGATCGCTCGTGACCTGTCGCGCACCGCGGTGGAGGAAGTCCGCCTGCTCAATCCGCCGGCCTCGTTCTCGATCAAGCCCACGCTCGAGGCCGCGCTCGAGAACGCCAAGCGCGGCCGCGTCGACGCCGAGCTCAGCTACCTCACCGGCGGGCTGTCGTGAGCGCCGAGCACACCGTGGTGAGGCGCGGCGAGAACGAGGTGCTGTGGTCGGCCAAGGTGACGGTCGAGAACACCACCGGCAGCCGACTCTCGTCGGCGCCCGGCTCAAACTGGTCGCCGGCGAGCCAAACCGCACCATGCCGTCGCCGTCGCCGATGATGCGCTCGGGGGTGATGGAGATGGCGGCGATGGCGGAGAAGAGCGGGCCGGACCTGAGCGAGGAGAACTTCTCCGAGTACCACCTCTACACGCTCGACCGTCCGGCCACCCTGCGCGACCGCGAGACCCAGGCGCTGACGATGATCGAGCCGCACACCGTGAAGGTGACGCCGCGCTACCTGTATCGCGGCGGCGACCCGCGCGGCGTGCGCAGCCAGCTCGAGCTGAAGAACACCGACGCCGACGGTCTCGGCGTGCCGCTGCCGCAGGGACGCGCGCGGATCTACGAGCCGGACGCGTCCGGCGATCTCCAGTTCGTCGGCGAGACCCGCATCGGCCACACGCCGGAGGGGAGAAGATCACGCTCGACGTCGGCTCGGCGTTCGACCTGGTGGCCGAGCGGCGCGAGCTGTTCAACAAGCGCATCTCGGATCGCGAGCGCGAGTACGCGGTCGAGGTCAAGCTGCGCAACCGCAAGAAGACCGCGGTGACGATCGTGGTCGAGGAGAACGTGAGCGGCGACATCGACGTCACCCAGAAGAGCCATCCGTTCACCCGCAAGAACTCCAACACGCTCGAGTTCGCGATTCCGGTGCCGGCGGGGCAGGAAGCGACGCTGACCTACACCGTGCGGGCGAGGTACTAGCCCAGCGGCGGCGCGCGCCTCGAACCACGACGGCGCGCGTCGCGAGCGGGTTTCCACCGGACGGGGGTCGGCTAACATGGCCGTCCCATGTCCTTCCAGATCCATCGTCCGTTCCCGCCGAGCGGCGATCAGCCCCAGGCGATCGCCGAGCTGACCGAGGGACTGCGCCGCGGAGATCGCGCGCAGACCCTGCTCGGCGCCACCGGAACCGGGCAAGACCTTCGCGGTGGCGCGAGGTGCTCGCCCAGTGGGAGCGGCCGACCCTCGTCATCTCGCACAACAAGACGCTGGCCGCCCAGCTCTACGGCGAGTTCAAGCAGTTCTTCCCCGACAACGCGGTCGGTTACTTCATCTCCTACTACGACTACTACCAGCCGGAAGCGTACGTCCCTTCGACCAACACCTACATCGCCAAGGACGCCAGCATCAACGACGACATCGACCGGCTGCGACTCCAGGCCACCTCGATGCTGCTCGAGCGCGACGACGTCATCATCGTCGCCAGCGTCTCGTGCATCTACGGCCTCGGCGCCCCCGAGGACTGGCGGGGCATGCGGCTCGACGCGCGCGGCCGGCGAGCGCGCCAGCCGCCGCGAGCATCCTGGAGAAGCTGGTCACGATCCAGTACACGCGCAACGACGTCGAGGTGGGGCGCGGCAACTTCCGGGTGCGCGGCGACGTCATCGAGGTGCATCCGGCCTACGAGGACGTGATCGTCCGCATCGAGCTCGACGACGACGTGGTCGCGCGCATCTCCGCGCTCGATCCGGTGACGGGTCAGGTCAAGCGCCGCATGGACCGGCTCGCTCTGTACCCGGCCAAGCACTTCGTCACCCCCGAGCCGCGGCTGCATGGCCGCGCTCGACACCATCCGCGCCGAGCTCGCCGAACGGCTCGCAGGTGTTCCGCGCCGAGGGCAAGCTGCTCGAGGCGCAGCGGCTCAAGCAGCGCACCGAGTACGACCTCGAGATGCTGGCGACCGATCGGCACCTGCCCCGGGGTCGAGAACTACTCGCGGCACCTGTCGGGACGGAATCCCGGCGAGCGGCCCGGCTGCCTGATCGACTACTTCCCCGAGGACTTCCTGCTCGTCATCGACGAGTCGCACGTCACGGTGCCGCAGATCGGCGGCATGTACGAGGGCGACCGCTCGCGCAAGCAGACGCTGGTCGACTTCGGCTTCCGCCTGCCCTCGGCGCTCGACAACCGGCCGCTGCGGTTCGACGAGTTCGAGCGGCTGACCGGCCCCAGCGATCTACGTCTCGGCCACGCCCGCCCAGTACGAGCTCGAGCGCTCGAAGGGCGTGATCGTCGAGCAGATCATCCGGCCCACCGGGCTGGTCGATCCCGAGATCGTGATCAAGCCGGTGCGAGGACCAGGTCGACGACCTGCTCGCGGAGATCCGCGCCGCGGGTGCGAAAGCCGGAGCGCGTGCTGGTCACCACGCTCACCAAGCGCATGGCCGAGGACCTCACCGACTACCTGAGCGAGATGGGGTCAAGGTGCGCTACCTCCACAGCGACATCGACGCGCTCGAGCGCGTCGAGATCCTGCGCGGCCTGCGGCTCGCCGAGTTCGACGTGCTGGTCGGGCATCAACCTGCTGCGCGAGGGCCTCGACCTGCCCGAGGTGTCGCTGGTCGCGATCCTCGACGCCGACAAGGAGGGCTTCCTGCGCTCGGAGCGCTCGCTGATCCAGACCGCCGGCCGCGCCGCGCGCAACGTCGAACGGTCGGGTGATCCTCTACGCCGACACGCGTCACCGACTCGATGCGCCGCGCGCTCGACGAGACCGACGCGCCGCCGCGACGAAGCAGCTCGAGTACAACCGGCGCCACGGCATCACGCCGCGCTCGGTGCGAGAAGAGCGTCGAGCGACGTGCTCGGCACCACCTCGGTCGCCGACGCGATCGGCGGGCAGCGCGGAGGAGAGCGTGGGCGAGCTCCTGGCCGCGATCGGGCAGGAAGGCCCCGACGCGCTGATCGCGCGCCTCGAGGCCGAGATGGCTCGAGGCGGCGAAGAAGCTCGAGTTCGAGCGCGCAGCGCTCGCTGCGCGACCGCATCGACGAGATCCGCTCCGCGGTCGGCACCGCGGCGCGGATGGGGGTCGAGGCCGTGCCGTCGCGGCGGGTGGCTCCACGGCGCGGCGCCGCGGCTCGTCCCGGACGCGGCGGCGGTAGCTCCCGAGCGATGGCCCAGTCCCCCGTCATGCTCGAGTCGGTGGCCACGCCGCTGGTCGCTACGCGCTCTCCGAGGACGTCGGCACCGGCGACATCACCTCGCTCAACACGATCCGCTCCGGGGTCAGCGCGCGCGCCGCGATCGTCGCCGCGGGTCGCGGGCGTGCTCGCCGGGCTGGACGTCGGCGCGGCTCACCTTCCGCGAGGCCGACGCCACGGTGAAATTCCGGCCGCTGCTCAAGGGACGGCGACACGCTCACGCCGGGGTGCCGCGGTGGCGCAGGTGCTCGGCGATGCCGGCAGCATCCTCAAGGCCGAGCGCACCGCGCTCAACTTCCTGCAGCGGCTCTCCGGCGTCGCCAGCCATGACCCGGCGCTTCGTCGAGGCGGTGCGCGGCACCGGCGTGCTCATCCTCGACACGCGCAAGACCACGCCAGGGCTCCGCTTCCTCGAGAAGTACGCGGTGAGGGCCGGCGGCGGGAGAACCACCGGCTCGCGTTGTGGGACATGTATCTGGTAAAGGACAACCACATCCGGGCGGCCGGCGGCCTGACCGCCGCGATCGATCGCATCCAGCGGACGCGCCAGGGCGACCTGCTGCTCGAGGTCGAGGTCGAGTCGTTGGACCAGCTGCGCGAGGCGCTGCGACCGGAGGTCGATCGCGTCCTGATCGACAACCGTTCGGTGGAGGAGGTGCGGACCGCCGTGCTCGAGATCGACCGCTGGTGCCGCGAGCATCCGAGCGACAGTCCGCGCAAACATCGCTGGCGCCAAGCGCTGGCCGGAGATCGAGGTCTCGGGAGGGATCCGGACTCGACAACGTCCGCGATCTACGCCGAGACCGGCGTGGACTACGTGTCGGTCGGGGCGCTGACCCACTCGGCGCCCGGCGCTTGGACCTGAGCCTGGAGATCGAAGATGTCGGCTGAAGCTCCGCTTCGACGCGCGCGATGTTCGAAGCCGCGGCTCACTGACTCGCCTGGGCCGGACCCTGGTCGCTGCGGGCCGAGCTCCGGGTCCACCAACGACGCTGCCTGGGACGCCTAGCCCGCCACGGGCCGAACGGGTTCACGGTGGCGACCGACGCCCAGACCAGGCGGCCGCGGCCGCGAGGGTCGGACCTGGTACACCACGCCGGGCAAGGGGCTCGCGATGTCGGTGCTGATCCGCGAGGACGCGACACCGCGACCGCTCGCGCCGGTCCCGTTGCTCGCCGGCCTGGCACTCCAGCGCGCGCTCGACCGCTTCGGCGTCAAGGCCCGCCTCAAGTGGCCGAACGACGTGATGCTCGGACGCAAGAAGCTCGGCGGCGTCCTCACCGAGCAGCGCGGCTCCGCCGGCCAGGCCGCGGATCGTCGTCGGCATCGGCGTCAACGTGCTCGAGTCGCAGGCCGATTTCCCCGACGAGATCCTCGACACCGCGATCTCGCTCGCCATGGAGGGTCGCACGGTCGACCGTGAGGCGCTGGCGGCCGAGTTCCTGAACGCGCTCGAGCCGCTGTGGGACGAGCTCGCCACGCAGGGTGCGGCGAAGCGCGCTGGCGGCGTGGCGCGCCAGCGCCGACTTCTGGGACAAGCCGCTCCGCGTGCGCACGCCGTCCGGCACCGTGAACGGCGTGGCGAAGGGAGCTCGATCCCGACGGGCGTCTGATGCTCACCCTTCCCGACGGCGAGACCTGTCGCCGTCACGGCCGGCGACCGTCGAGCCGGGCATGGTGCCCGAGTCGCCGCATTGAGCGACGATCCGCGCCAGACCGGCGAGATGCCGTTCCTCGGCGCACCTCGAGGAGCTGCGCTCGGTCTGCTCCACTCCGCCTTCGCCTGCGCGATCGGTGGCGGCCGGTGGGCTGGTGGTTCGCGCCGCGCGTGCTCGAGGACCTGATCCACGCGCACCGTGCGGCAGGCGGTCGTGCTCTCGCCGATGGAAGCCTTCAACGAGCGCATCAAGCTGGCGCTCCTGATCGGCGCTCGCTGATCGCTGCTCCTACGTGTTCTATCCGCCTGTGGAGCTTCGTCGTGCCGGGACTGATGCGGCGCGAGCGCTCGCTGATCCCTGCCGATGGCCATCGGCTCGATGGTGTTGTTCGCGCTCGGGCGTGGCCGCCGCCTACGGTTACCTGTTGCCGCTCGTGGTGCGGGTGCTCGATCAGTTCATGACCGCGAGCATGCGCGCCGGAGATCCGGCTCTCGACGCTGCTCGGCTTCTTCTACAACCTGGCGCTGGCGTGCGGCGTGGTGTTCCAGCTTCCGCTCGTGACCGATGGCGCTCACCGCACTCGGGCTCGTCACACCGGGCATGCTGCTGCGCCAGTGGCGGTACGCGCTGGTGCGGGTGTTCCTCGATCACCGCGATCATCACGCCGGGCGACGTGGTGACGGCGCAGCTGATCATGGGGGTGCCGATGACCGCGACTCTACTTCCTGAGCGTCGGGCTCTCGTGGCTGGTGGCGAGACGGCGGCGCTCGAAACCGCTCGAGGAGGGCGAACATGCCTGAGACCCGCACGGCCTCGCGCCGGACGAAGACCGCCGCACCGTCGCGCGCGCGCAGCTCCGCGGCGCCGCGCGGCGTCCGCGGCGCCGCCGGAGATGCGTCGCGGTCGACATCGGCAACAGCGACACCGTGGTGGGCACCTTCCGCGGCCGCGACCTGGTCGGCTTCTGGCGGCTGACCAGCCGCCGCATGACCGGCGACGAGATCGGTCTCGAGCTCGCAGCGCTGATGCGCACCGCCAGCCGCGGACGCCACGATCAAGCCGTCGAGGCGGTGCTGTGCTCGGTGGTGCCGTCGCTGACGCAGCCCTGGGCGGTGGCGCTCGAGCGCGTCACCGGCCGGCCGCCGATCGAGGTCGGAGCTCGCGACGGCGAGGACGCTGGCGATCCGCTATCACGACCGCACCGCGGTGGGCGCCGACCGCATCGCCAACGCGATCGCGGTGCGCGCGCTCTACGGGACGCCGGCGATCGTCGTCGACCTCGGCACCGCGACCACGTTCGACTGCGTCTCGCAGCAGCGGCGCCTACCTCGGCGGCGTGATCGCGCCGGGGATCGGCACCGTCGGCCGAGGGGCTGTTCCGGCGCGCCGCGCGGCTGCCGCGGGTCGAGCTGCGGCGCCCGACGCGAGCGCTGGGGCGCACCACCGAGGAATCGCTCCACGCCGGCGTGCTGTGGGGCGCCGCCGGGCAGGTCGACGCGCTGGTGCGCCGCCTGGCGCTCGAGATGAAGGGAACGCCGCATCGTGATCGCGACCGGCGGGTACGCGGCGCTGCATGGCCCCGAGTGCGAGACCATCAACCGCGTCGACGAAGCGCGCTGACGCTGAAAGGGCATGCGGCTGATCTGGGAGGAGCCCGCTGAGACGTCGAGTGAGGTCGGACCGCCTGAGCTCGCCCGACCGGGACGCGTCCCTGCTCGCCGCCGGGTGCGGTCGTGGCGGCTGGTCGGCGTCTGGCCCGCGACGACGTCCCACGCCGGCGCCAAGTCGCTCGACCGCGTACGGCGCCCCGACGACCGCCGGCGCCGCCTGCTCGGCGATCGTCAGGTGCTCGCGCCGATCCCGAAGCTGCGAGGGGCGCGGCGCCGGCACCGCCGGGCTCGACTCGGCGGCGAGCTGGATCGCCGGCGAGATGCGCGCGATCGGGCTGCTAGCCCGGCGGCGACGACGGCACGCTACTTCCAGAACTTCGAGGTCACCACCGGCGTCGAGGTCGGCGACGCCGTGCGCGATCGACGAGTCGGCGCGCAGACCGCTGTCCGGGCGGGCGACGCTTCCAGCCGCTCGGCTTCTCGACCAACGGCACGCTGCACGCGCGCCGGTGGTGTTCGCCGGCTACGGCATCAGCCGCGCCCGGGCTACGACTACGACGACTACGCCGGCATCGACGTGCACGACAAGCTGGTGCTGGTGTTCACCAACGAGCCGGGCGAGATGGACTCGACCAGCCGCTTCGACGGCAGCGATCAACACGCCGCACGCCGAGCTGCGCACCAAGGCGATCAACGCCCGCGAGCACGGCGCGCTCGGGCTGCTGGTCGTGAACGGGCCGCGCACCACGCCGGCGAGCCGCTGCAGCAGCCGCGCACCGACGGCGGCGGTTACATGACCGAGCGGCCTGCTCGCGGCCGCTGATCTCGGAGGCGGTGGCGGCGCGCGATGCTCGGCGCCGGCCAAGATCACGACCTCGACCAGCTCCAGCTCGCGATCGACGACCACGGAGCGCACGCACAGCACAGCGTGGCCGAGTCGCTGACCCGTCACCGTGACACGCTGCAAGCGCACGCGCGCCACCATCGCGCAACGTGGTGGGCTGGATCCCGGGCACGCGACACGACGCGCACGCTGGTGATCGGCGCCCACTACGACCACCTCGGCTACGGCGGCGAGCACTCGCTGGCGCCCGATCAGCACCTGCCGCACCTCGGCGCCGACGACAACGCCTCCGGCGTGGCGGCGATGCTCGAGCGTCGCCGCGGTCGAGGCGCAGCGGCGGCGCCCGGACTGCGGTCCGACGCCACAACCTGGTGTTCTGCGCCTTCGCCGGCGAGGAGATGGGGCTGGTCGGCTCGTCGCACTTCGTCGACGAGCCGACGCGCGCCGCTCGAGATCGGTCGAGGCGATGCTCAACATGGACATGGTCGGGCGGCTGCGCGACGACAAGCTGATGGTGATGGGCGTGGGCACCGCGGCCGAGTTCCCGGCGCTGGTCGAGCAGCGCGAACCAGGCGTTCGGGTTCGCGATCAAGACCTCGAGCGACGGCTACGGGCCGAGCGACCACTCGTCGTTCTACAAGCGCAAGGTGCCGGTGCTGGCACTGTGTTCACCGGCGCGCACGCCGACTACCACAAGCCGAGCGACACGCTGCGGACAAGATCGACGCCGGCGGGCTGTGCGCGGGTCGCGCCGCTTCGCCCGCGACGCTGGTCGACTCGCTCGACGCTCGGCCGCGCGTCACCTACCAGCAGGCCAAGGCCGACAGCACCATGGGCCGGATCGCCGGCGGCGGCGGGTACGGCGCCTACCTCGGCACCATTCCCGGACTACATGAAGACCGAGGGCGGCGTGCTGCTCTCGGGCGTGCGCACGCGGCAGCCCCGCCGACAGCGCCGGGACTCAAGGAGGCGACGTGATCGTCAAGTTCGACGGCGGTGCGGGTGGACAACATCTACGACTACACCTTCGCGCTGCGCTCGCGGAAGCCGGGGCAGCAGGTGCGCATCACGCGTGCAGCGCGGCGGCAGGATCGTCGACCTGATCGCCGCTGCTGGGGAGGCGCAAGTGACGCGCGCGGCGCTGGTCGCTCGCCATCGTGCCTGCGTCGCGGTCGCGGACGGCCCCGCGCGCGCTCGCCGGCCGCGCCCTCGGCGGGCGGCGCCGATCACCGCGGCCGCCGGTCACCCGCGATCGCCGATGCCGGGTGCCGCCGTCGGCCGGACAGCATGATCCGCGACGGCGAGACGCACTTCGCGCACCTCTGGCAGCTCACCTTCGGCGGCGAGAACGCCGAGGCCTACTGGTCGGCGAGGACGGCAAGCGGCTGATCTTCCAGTCGCACCGCGCGACGGCTGGCCGTGCGACCAGCAGTTCGTGCTGGATCTCGGCACCGGCGGCGCAGACCGCGCGTGAGCACCGGCAAGGGACGCACCACCTGCGGCTACTTCTACGACCACGACCGCCGCGTGCTGTTCTCCTCGACCCATCTCGGCGCCGACTCGTGCCCGCCGCTGCCCGACTACTCCAAGGGCTACGTGTGGGCGGTCTACCCGAGCTACGACATCTTCACCGCGCAAGCCCGACGGCTCCGACCTCCGGCAGCTCACCACATCGCCGGGCTACGACGCCGAGGCCACGGTCTCGACCGACGGCAAGCGGATCGTGTTCACCTCGGTGCGCGACGGCGACCTCGACCTCTACACGATGCGACCCGACGGCACGGACGTGACCGCGGCTCACCGACCGGCTGGGCTACGACGGCGGCGCGTTCTTCTCGCGCGACGGCAAGTGGATCTGCTGGCGCGCCGACTATCCCGCCGACTCGATGGCGGCGGGCTACCAGGCGCTGCTCGGCCGGCACCTCGTGCGCCCGAGCACCATGAACCTGTGGGTGATGCGCGCCGACGGCATCGGACAAGCGGCAGGTCACGCACAACCCCGGCGCCTCGTTCGCGCCGTACTTCACTCCGGACGGCAAGCAGCACTCATCTATTCGTCGAACTGGGAGAACCCGCACGGCCGGAACTTCGACCTCTACCTGGTCGGCGTCGAGGTGGCGACCCGGGCCGGTGACCCGCGACCCGACGCTTCGACGGCTTCCCGATGTTCTCTCCGGACGGCCGCTGGCTGGTCGTTCGCCTCGAACCGCGGAGCGCAGGTGCAGGGCGAGACCAACCTGTTCCTCGCCGAGTGGCGACCGTGACCCGAAGCCGGCGCCCGGGCCGGTTTCCCACTGCACCGCAAACCGGCGACGAACCTCGGGCCCGATACCGCCGATAACGGGCGGGGAGTCTCCCGGGCATGGGCAAGCAGATCCGCTTCGACGACGCGGCGCGCGAATCGCTACGCAGGGCGTGGACCAGCTCGCCACGCGGTGCGGGTGACGCTCGGCCCGCGTGGACCGCGTCGTCATCGATCACCGCGACGGCACGCCCACGATCACCAACGACGGGCTCACGATCGCGCGCGGAGATCGAGCTCGAGAACCGTTCGAGAACATGGGCGCCCAGACTGGTGCAGGAAGTGGCGATCAAGACCGGCGAGGCCGCGGGTGACAGCACCACCACCGCCACCGTGCTCGCACACTCGGTGGTCACGCTCGGCACTCCGGCGATCGCCGCCAGGCACAATCCGGTCGCGAGTCAGCGCGGCATCGACCCGCGCCGTCAGCCTGGTGGTCGGATCTGCGCCGGCAGTCGCGCCAGGTCAAAGCCGCGAAGACATCATCCGAATCGCCACCCTGAGTGCCAACGACGATCCACCGTCGGCGCGATAATCGCGGAGGCGATGGAGCGCGTCGGGCGTCAGGGCGTGATCACGGTCCACGAGGGACGGGGCATGCAGACGACGCTCAGCGAGGTGGTCGAGGCGGTGCGCTTCGACCGCGGCTATCTCTCGCCGTACTTCGTCACCGACGCTGGACAGCATACAGACCGTGCTCGAGGACTGCCTGATCCTGCTGGTCGAGTCGAGCTGACCACCGCCCGAGGAGATGCTGCCCGTGCTCGAGCAGGCGGCCGGTGCCCGGCGTCCGCTGCTGGTGATCGCCGGGACGTCGAGGGCGAGGCGCTGGCCACGCTGGTCGTCAACCGGCTGCGCGGCACGCTCACCTCGGCGGCGATCAAGGCGCCCGAGATCGGCGGGCGGCGGCGCGGGCGCTCGAGGACCTGGCGGTTGCTGACCGGCGCGCGCCTCTACCCACGACCTCGGTCTCGAAGCTCACCAACTTCTCGCCCTCCGGACTTCGGTCGCGCCCGGCGCGTGGTGGTCGAAGCGCGACGCGACGACGCTGATGGAGGGCGGCGGACGCGCCGCCGAGATCCGCGAGCGGATCACCCGCTTCGAGCACGAGCTCGCGACCTCGGACTCGGACTACGACCGGCAGTGGCTGCGCGCCAGCGCCTGGGACAGCTCAAGAGCGGCGTGGCGGTGATCCACGTCGGCGCGCCCACCGAGCTGGCGATGGCCGGCGCGAAGGTGCAGGTCGAGGACGCGCTGGCACGCGACGCTCGGCGGTCAGGGAAGGGGTCGTGCCGGCGGCGGCGTCGCGCTGCTGCGCGCGCAGGTCACGGCTCAAGGGCCTGAGGGCTGCCGGGCGACGAGCGCGTCGGGCTCGAGGATCGTGCGGCGCGCGATCGAGGGCCAGCGCGTCAGATCGCGATCAACGCACGGCGAGGATGGTCCGGTCGTGGTCGAGAGGATCCGCGCCGGTCAGGGGCGCGTTCGGGTTCAACGCCTGACCGGCGAGTACGGCGACCTCGAGCGGTTCGGCATCCTCGACCCCGCCAAGGTGACGCGGTGCGCCCCTCCAGCACGCCGCGAGCATCGGATCAGCTCGTGCTCACCACCGACGCGATCGTCGTCGAGACACCCGAGGACGACGAGGAGCCGCCGGGCGAGAGTGACCGGGCCGTGGCCCGTCACTGCACCTCGACGTCGCCGCACAGCGTGCCGCCGGTCGCCGTCAGCACGACGCGGTAGATCCCAGGGGCGACGCGCGCGCCTGATCGTCAGCGAGATCCCAGATCACCGTGTACTGACCGGTGTGGAGGCTCGCGTCCATCAGCGTGCGAACCACGAACGCCTCGGGCCGCCCGTGGCGAAGGCTCTGCCCGTAGACGACGAGCTTCAGATGATCGTCACGCCGGCAACGCGAAGCCGAGTTGCGTGGCGAAGGCCACGCGGGTTGGGGGCGGCAGGAAAGAGACACAGGTTCGACGGCGGTGGCACCGGCGCGTCCTCGAGGCCGATCGCACGATGTCCGGTCCGCCGCGATGCGGTCGCGATCGCCGAGGCAGCCCGGTCGTGGGGGTCCTCATGGCCGACGACGTCGCCGAGCGCGTTCGTCGGCGTGATGCCGTGGAACGGCGGATGGAGACAACCATCCTGAGGGCCGACCGGTTCGTCCGTGGGGAAGAGGACGATGCCGGCGAGGATAACGGCGGAGAGTCCACATGAGGGGCTCCCTCTCAGAGTTGCGGCGACGCGCGCGCCGAGATCGGTGCCCACGCCGGGTGAGAGCGCGTCCGTGCGGCGGGCGCCGCTCGCGCGAGCGCCTCGTGAAAATCCTCGGCTCTACCTCCAGGGCTCGTCGGCCGGTGGGACCGTGATCGACGGCACCTTGCCGCCGGCCATGCGCAGGTAGACGGAGAACTGCCCGCGGTGGTGGACCTGATCCATCAGCGCCATCCAGCAGCAGAGTCCATGACGCGAACATCGCCCATCTTGGCCCGGCCCGACCGGGAACTTCGCGGTGCGGGACGGGAGTCTCGTCGCTCGCGCTCCGCACGCTTAGCCAGGGTCTCGCGCGCGTGGCGCTCTCGAACGCCGGGGCGATGTCGGCGAAAGCTCGGGGGCGCGGGCGGCGGCTGCGGCGCGAACTGGCCCTTGAGCGCCATGTCGACCAGCCCCTGCTCGAGCACGAACATCCACGCCAGCTCGCGTGCGTTCTTCGACTTCTCGTGCGGCGAGGTCGCTCTTCTCCGCCGGGTAGGCGTGGAGCAGCTTCAGCGTGGTCTGGCATTCGCGGTCGAGCGTCTGGAGGAACATGTCCTTCTCGCTCGCGGTCATCTGCGTCATGGTCGTGGTCTCCTTGCGATCCGAGGTGGAGCGCCACGCCGGGTCGGGCGTAGGTAAATGGTGCCATCCGCATCGGCGTCGGTCAATGACCGAGATGGGGCGCCGGATCCCTGTCCCATGGTCAGATCGTCCCGGCCCGGCGGGCGCCGTTCTTCGCCCGCGCTTATCATGCGGCGCCCATGAACGGCCGTGATCGGCCGAGCGTTTCGACCCCGGGTCCCATCATGTCTTCCAGCCAGAGTCCAGCCCCGCGGGTGCTGTGCCGACCGAGCCCGCCGCGCCCGGAAGCCCGCGACGCCGCGCGATCACGTCGTCGAGACCCAGCACGTCGTCACGATCGGCGGCCGCGAGATCCCTACGTCGTCACCACCGGCACGATCGTGCTCAGGAAGAGAGCGAGAAGAAGGGCGACAAGGCGGGCGAGTCGGAAGGCGAAGCCCAAGGCGACGGTGTTCTTCATCGCCTATCGCCGCACGGACGTCAGCGATCCGGCGAAGCGGCCGCTCACGTTCTCGTTCAACGGCGGGCCCGGCTCGTCGTCGGTGTGGCTCCATCTCGGCATCCTGGGGCCGCGCCGCGTCGCCGATGGGCGACATCGGCGACCTGCCGCTGCCGCCGTTCCGTCTCGGCGACAACGCGCACTCGCTGCTCGACGAGACCGATCTCGTGTTCATCGACCCGGTGAGCACCGGCTACAGCCGCGCGGTGCCCGGCGAGAAGGCCAAGGAGTTCCTCACGTTCAAGAAGGACATCGAGTCGGTCGGCGACTTCATTCGCCTCTACACGACGCGCTACCGGCGCTGGCTCTCGCCCAAGTTCCTGATCGGCGAGAGCTACGGCACGACGCGCGCCGCCGGGCTCGTCCGGCTACCTGCAGGAGCGCCACGGGCATCTACCTCAACGGCGTTGATGCTCGTGTCGTCGGTGCTCGACTTCCAGACGCTCGACTTCCTGCCCGATCGAACGATCTGCCCTACGTGCTCTACCTGCCGACCTACGCGCGACCGCCTGGTACCACAAGCGCCTCGCGCCCGAGCTGCAGAAGGATCTCGCAGGCGACGGTCGACGAGGTCGCGGCGCTTCGCGCTCGGCGAGTACGCGGCGGCGCTGCTGCGCGGCGCGGCGCTCGACGACGCCGAGCGAGCGCGCGGATCGCCGCGAAGCTCGCGCGCTCACCGGCCTGTCGGTCGGACGCGATCGAGCGCATGGATCTGCGCGATCGAGCATCCGATCGGCTTCACCAAGGAGCTGCTGCGCGACCAGCGCCGCACGGTCGGGCCGGCTCGACAGCCGCTTCACCGGCATCGACCGCGACGCCGCGGGCGACGATCGCCGAGAACGATCCGAGCTTCACCAACATCATCGGGCCCTACACCGCGGCCTTCAACGACTACGTGCGCGGCGAGCTCGGCTTCGAGAGCGACCTGCCCTACGAGATCATCAACCTGCAAGACCAACGAGGCGTGGCGATTCGCATGAGCACGAGAACCAGCTTCGTCGAGGTCGCCGAGACGCCTGCGCAGGGCGATGACGATCAACCCGCACCTGAAGGTGTTCGTCGCGAACGGCTACTACGACCTGGCGACGCCGTTCTTCGCCACCGAGTACACCTTCAGCCGCCTGGGCCTCGACCCGAGCTTGCGCGGCAACGTCTCGATGGGCTACTACGAGGCCGGGCACATGATGTACATCCACGTGCCGTCGCTCGAGAAGCTCAAGGCCGACCTGGCGAAGTTCGTGAGGGAATCACGCGGCGAATAGCCCGGGTTCCGTCGGACGGGGCAAGGACCGGGCGGCGGTGGTAACATGCCGCGTGCTGAATCACGATCCGGCCATGCATGACAGAGTCAAAGGAGGGAAGAAGCCATGAAGAAGAAGTTCATCCTCGGGGTGCTTGGTATCGCCGCGGTCTGCGCTATGGGCGTGCTCTTCACTGGAAGTCGGCGGAGAAGACGCCGAGCACGACGGAGGAGATGCCACACTTTGAAGCCTCCGACACGATCACGGCGCAGGTCCACGTGCTCTCCGTGGACAAGACGAAATCCTGGCTTGCCACGGTGAGGCGTGACGCGCGGCGACACGGTCACCGTGGAGGTGATCCCCGGAAGTTGAAGAATTTCGATCAACTCGCCGCCGGCGACGTCATCGACGTCATCTACACGGAGCACCTCACGGTTCGGGTTGGAACCGCCGGGTGCGATGTCGACGTCGGCAGGGGCCGCTTTGACGACCGGCAACCCTGGCGAGAAGCCGGGCGGGACGTACGGGAGCGTACGGAAACCAAGGCGACGATCACGGCAATCGACAAGGCGAGGGGAGTTGCCGTTCTCACCGTGCAAGACGGCGGCACGTTCTGACGTGACGCCGCAGGTTCCGGAGAACCTCGACAAGGTCAAGGTCGGCGATCTCGTCAGTGTTCCACGCACACGCAGCAGATGCCGCCGTGTCGGTGGCACCGACCAGAAGTAAGCGTCAGTGAAGCGTCGTACTCGGCGCACGAGTCGATAGCACGCGAGCGGAGAGGTGCGGGAGCGGTTGGACGGGGCGGTCTCGAAGACCGTTCTGATCGACCCCGCACCTCGCGCGCGCCACCCGGTTCGCGCGTGTCGCTCCCGCGTGCGCACGGTGTATCCTGCGCCGCTCCACGTTCCCACCACCGCTCGGACCCCGGCGCCACCCCTGGTGCGGAACCGTGGCGGCGACACCCCTGCAAGAGGAGGCTCGCCGTGTCGTTCCTCGTCCCATCGTTCACGCGCGCGTCGCGTCGTCGTGCTCTTGGTTTCCTCGGAATCCTGACGTCGCTGATGGCCGCCGCCGGATGGCTCGACGCCGCGTGCGCGGATGATCCCCGCGCCGAACTTCAGCCCGACGTTCAACCTCGCCGGCGCTCGCTGGAACTACGGCTGGACCCCGACCCGCGGCGGCGCCTTCACGCTGTTCACGAACCACGGCACCGATGGCTTCGGGATCCAGTTCTGGAACAACGCCGCCAACCAGACCAAGGTGAGCTGCAACCCCGGCGCCAGCGTCGCGGTCGGCGACAAGCACCACCATCCCATCGGAGACGCTGAGTCTGTTTCCCGGCAATGGCGGCCAGTACGCGGTGGTGCGGTGGACGGCTCCAGCCGCCGCGACCTACACCGTGATCGCGCGCTTCGTCCGCCGCTCGACCAACGGCCTTCAATCCGCCGAGGTCGGGGTGCTCCTGGGCGCCGCGGTCCTCTACGACCAGTGGATCACGAACGACGTGTCGAGCGCGGTTTCGGTCACCACCACGGTCGCGGTCGCGGCGGGCGATCACGTCGACTTCGTCGTCGGTGACGGCGACGGCGGCAACATCCAGCTGACACGATCGGCCTCGACGCCACGATCAACGCCGAGCCCGAGTACAACCCGGCCGGTCCGGTGATCCCCTTCGCCGGCCAGCGCTTCGTCGCCTGCCAGGGCGACAGCGCGTTCGGAGTCGGTCGCCTTCGATCCGGTGAACCGCCGCATCGCCTCGATGGAGCCTGATCCGCAACATCTGCGGCGCGCCGCTCTACCAGGGATCACGAGCACGCCGGGGATCGCGTGGGACATCGCGACCAACAGCTACTGGACCGTGACCAACGCCCGCCTCGTGCAGCGCTGGACCCCGACCGGCCAGCTGATCGGGACCGTGTTCACGCGTGCCGCTGACCTTCACCGTGCCGGGCTGGGGCTCGACACGCTCGAGAGCGCTGAAGGGGATCGCGGTGGACTCGAACTTCGTGTACTTCGTCGACGCCGGCGACGGCGGCACCAGGGACAGATCCGGTCGAACGAGTGGTTCAAGTTCACGCGCGCGGGCGCGCCGGTGAAGTCGTCGAAGACGACGAACTTCCACGCCAACCTCGACCTCAACCCGGACGCGATCGTCGACGACATCGTCTACGTGCCGTTCACGGCGCCCTACCTCAAGGGCAAGCTGATGATCCCGCTCGAGCACAGCGGCTTCCAGGTGATCGACACCGACGGCAACTTCGTCAGCAAGTTCCGCTGGACCGATCCGGCGCTGCCGCCGGGGATCAAGATCGCGGCGTTCACCGGTCTCACCATCGATCCCCTGACCGGCAGTCTCTACCTGGTGAACAACGACGGCGGCGGCTCGACCCAGATCTGGGCGCGCCTGCCGTTCGCCGGCGCGACGTCGTCACGTCGTCGGCACCGGAACGCAGCCACGGCTCCACTACCCGAATCCCGGCTGCAACCGCCCGCTGTGGGAGTCGTTCTCACCGGATCCCGGCCTCGCGTTCGGCATCGCCTATCGCGCCGCGGATCGCTCGGTCTACTGCAGCGACTTCAGCTCGAACCTGTGGCGCTTCGCGCCGGGGAGCAGGCTCGGCGCGCGCGTCCGCACCACCGGCGTCAACAGCGTGTGGGGTCTGGCCTTCGACAGCGACCGCGCGGTGTTCTACGGCGGCATGGAGCAGCTGTCGAACATTCGCATCGTGGCGATGAACCCGAACACCGGATCGGTGACGCCGCTCCCGAACAAGGTCGGCGCCTACACCACCGACCTCGCCTTCAACCCGAGCGATCACCAGATCTACGGCGTCGCGTCGGTCGGCGGCGGGCCCAAGCTGATGCGCATCGATCGCGACACCGGGATCGGCACGGTGGTCGGTCCGACCACGGCCGTCAACGGCCTCGACTGGGATCCGGCCACCGCGCATCTGATCGGGATCTCGAACGCGAGCGGGCTGTGGAGCATCGACCACACCACGGGGCGAGACACGCTCATCACCAGCTCTGCCCAACCTCACCGCGTGGGAGGGACTCGCGGTGATCCCGGTCGCCGGCGGCCTCGCTGGTCGCGGTCGATCCGGAGCGCGCTTCCGACTCGGCGGCGCTACGCGTGATCCCGAACCCTGCGCGCGGCGCCACGGACATCGAGCTCTCGCTGCCGGCGGAGGCCGCGGTCGAGGCCGCGGTCTACGACGTCTCGGGACGCCGGCTCAAGTCGATCGCCTCGGGACGGCTGCGCGCGGGCACGCACCGGCTGACCTGGGACGGACGCGACGCCGACGGGCACGACGCGCCGAGCGGCGTGTACTTCGTGCGCGTCGATCGCGGCGCGCAGACCGAGGTCGCGCGGATCGTCCGCGTCGAGTAATACGTTGGCGGTGGCTACTCCGGCAGGCCGAGCGGACGGGTCTCGGGAAAGATCTCGACGACTTCGATCGCGCGCTCCTCGATCGAGAGCGCCGGCGTGGTCAGCGCGGCGTGCCGGATCACCGCGAGACCGAGCCAGCCCGGACCGTCCGCGACCGCGCTGGTGAGCACGCCCACCTCCTTGCCCTCACTCACGGCGGAGCATGGCGGCGACGGCGGCTCGCCGCGCCCGGCGACCCGAACCAGGCGTCGCCGCACGCTCTGGTAGGTGATCAGCCGCATCAGCGCCTCTTGACCGGTGAAGCAGCCCTTGCTCAGGTGCACCTCGCGGGCGAGCCCGACCTCGAAGGGATTGAAGTCCTCCGTGATCTCGTGGCCGTGTCGCGGGCGTCCGGCGCGAACGCGCGCAGGCTCGAACGCGTCGTCGACGACGGGCTCGCCGGGCTCGACGATGCGCGCGAAGTCGTCGTCGGCGCGTGCGGACATGCGGCCGGCCGCGTGCTCTTCCAGCGTCCCCGGCGCGAGCGTCGAGTCGACCACGGGGCGGACGCGCCACGCACCGTCGGCCACCGTCATCCGCACGTCCTCGCGGAACACGTGCCGGTCGATGAAGGCCGCGAGGTCCGCGGCCGGCGCGTCGTCGCGCAAGAGCCAGACCGCGCGATCCGAGGTGACGGCGACGATCGCGCGATGGAGCAGGCGTCCGCGGAAGTCGCAGAACAGCGTGGCGCGCGCGTGGCCGGGCGTGAGATCGACGAGCGACTGGGTCGAGATGCGGTGGAGGAGCGGGAGCGCGTCGTTCCCTTCGAGCCGGATCCGCGTCGAGCCGGTGACGGCGCGTACCGCGGCGGTGGGGTCGTTCGAGGTCATGACACGAGGCTATCCGCCGCCGTCGCGTTGGCGCAAGCATGCGCCCTTTGCTAGCGTCCTCCGGTTCACGAGGCTCGCCATCGTCCATCGAAGGCATCGCATGACCCCGGAAACGCTCGCCGATCTGCTCGAGACGCTCGTCAACTTCCCGAGCGAGACCGGCCAGGAGAAGGCCCTCGCCGACTGGGTGACCCAGCGCCTCGCCGCCCGCGGCGGCGGCGAGATCCTGCGCTCCGGCCACTCGGTGGTCTGGCGCGGCCCGAGTGATTCGATCGCGCGCCCGCTGCTCGTGCTCGCCGGCCACCTCGACACCGTGCCCGCGAACGGCAACGCCACCGCGCGCCGCGTCGGCGACCGGCTCTACGGCCTGGGATCCACCGACATGAAGTCCGGCGACGTGGTGATGCTCGCGCTGCTCGAGTCGCTCGATCCCGGCGATCTGCGCTTCGATCTCGCCGGCGGTGTTCTACGACGCCGAGGAGGGCCCGCACGACCAGAATGGCTTGAAGCGCCTGCTGAACGAGATGCCGTGGCTCAGGGAGGCGCGGCTCGCGATCCTGCTCGAGCCCACCGACCTGCAAGGTCGAGCTCGGCTGCAACGGCGCGATGAACGCCGAGGTGCGCGTGCACGGGAAGAGCGCCCACAGCGCGCGGCCCTGGACCGGCGTCAACGCCGTCGAGCGCGCGGCCGACTGGCTGGCCGAGATCACTGCGCTTCCCGTCGACGCCGGTCCTGGTCGGCGGCGCCGAGTTCCACGAGACGCTCCAGGTGACGACGCTCACCGCCGGCCGCACCCGCAACGTGGTGCCCGACCGGCTCACCGCCAACCTCAACTACCGCTTTCCGCCCGACCGCGACCTCGCCGCCGCCGAGCGCAGGCTGCGCGCGCTGGTGCCGGAGGAGTTCGAGTTCGAGGTCGTCGACCGGGCCGCCCCCGGCCGCGTGTGCGCCGATCGCCCCGAGGTGCGCGAGTTCGTCACGCGCTTCGGCGCGAAGGTGGCCGGCAAGCAGGGGTGGACCGACGTCGCGCAGTTCACCGCCGCCGGCGTGCCGGCGTTCAACTTCGACCCGGCATTCCCGAGCTGGCGCACCAGGTCGACGAGTACTGCCCGCTGCCGAACCTCGCCACCGCCTACGAGTGGATGAGCCGGTTCCTCGCGCGGGAGGCGGCGTGACCGAGACCGGTCGGGGCACGGCGCGACCGGAGAGGCCGAGCGCCTCGCGGGGCCGATCCATCCGCTGCTCACCGGCACGCGCGAGTATCCGTTCACCCGCCTCGACCGCATGCGCGGCGAGCTCGTGCCCGAGGGGACGCGGGTGATCAACTTCAGCATCGGCGACCCGCGCGAGCGCACACCCGCCTTCATCCGCGAGACGCTGCGTGAAGCGGTGCCCGAGGTGTCGAGCTACCCCACGGTCGCCGGCCTGCCCGAGCTGCGTGCGGCGTGCGCGGGCTGGGCGGAGCGGCGCTTCGGCGTGCGGCTCGATCCCGACACCGAGATCCTCCCGGTCAACGGCACCAAGGAGGCGGTGTTCCTGCTCGCCTTCGCGGTGATCGGCCGCGGCGAGGATCGCCGCGACACCGTGGTGATCCCGACGCCGGCGTATCCCGTCTACGAGCCGAGCGCCCGGTTCGCCGGCGCCGAGGTCCACTTCTGTGCCGCTGCGTTCGGAAGACGGCTGGCGGTTCGACTCCCGCGCGCGTGCCGGACGGCGTGTGGGAGCGCACGGCACTGCTCTGGCTCAACTCCCCGCACAACCCGACCGGCGCCGTGCTCGACCGCGAGACGCGGATTCGCGTCGCCGAGCGCGCGCGCCAGCATCGGCTTCTGGGTGGCGTCGGACGAGGCCTACGCCGAGATCTTCTTCGGCACGCCGCCGCGCTCGATGCTCGAGCACGGCCTCGACAACGTCATCGCCTTCCACACCCTGAGCAAGCGCTCGGCGATGACGGGATACCGGTCCGGCTTCATGGCCGGCGACGCGCGGCTGATCCGGGCCCTGCTCCGCTTCCGACCCAACGTCGGCGTCGCCACGCCCGAGTTCATCCAGCGCGCCGCGATCGCGGCGTGGAGCGACGACGCGCACGCCGCCGACCAGCGAGCGCTCTACGTCGCCAAGCGCCACGCGCTGATGCGAGGCGTTCGCGCGCTACGGCTGGCCGATCGAGGCCAGCGAGGCGACGTTCTACCTCTGGGCGCGCGCCCCCGGCGGCGACGACGTCGCCTTCGTCGAGCGGCTGATGCGCCTCGGCGTCCTGGCCACCCCGGGCTCGTTCATGGGCGAGGGCGGCGAGGGCTTCGTGCGCTGGGCGCTGGTGCCGACGCTCGAGGACTGCGTCGAGGCGGTCGCGCGAATGGACCGGATGAAGGCGGAGGCTTGAGGTATGACCGTTCACGTCGTGCGACTCGGAACCCCGCGCGCTCGAGGCGAGGGGCTGCGCATCGGGACCGTGCGGCGACCGCCACGCGGCGTGCCGAAGCGCGAGTACGCCTCGCGCGATTTCTACGACGTGTGGCTGCCGGAGCTGGCGCCCCCGGCGCCGCTGGTGAAGGAAGGCATGAGTGCCGACGAGCGGACCTGGCAGCGTTTCGCCAAGCGCTATCGCGCCGAGATGAAGCGCCCCGAGGCCGCGCACCTGCTCGCGCTGCTCGCCGCGCTCTCCCATCACGCGGACTTCTCGGTCGGCTGCTACTGCGAGAACGAGGCGCGATGCCACCGATCGATCCTCTCGGAGCTGCTCGCCGAGCACGGGGCAGGGATGGCATGCAATCGCCGACCATGATCTTTCGAATCGAAGTCGAGCAGGAGCACGACGGGCGCTGGATCGCGGAAGTGCTCGAGCTGCCCGGGGCCATGAGCTACGGGCCCACCCGAGACGAAGCCATCGCCCGCGCCAGAGGCGCTGGCGCTCCGGGCAATGGCCGAGCGACTCGAGCACGGCGAGACCGGGCCGGACCTTGCGGAAATCGCCTTTCGAGCGGCATGACGACATGGCCGAGCACGCGAGCGCGTCGAGTGCTGGCGGCACTCGAGCGGCTCGGCTGGACGACCAAGAGACAATCGGGCTCGCACCGGACGCTGGAGCGACCGGGCTGGCCTGATTTCGTTTTTGCCTTCCACGATCGCGAGGAAATCGGTCCGAGAATGCTGGCGCGCATCGCCCGACACACTGGGCCTCACTCCGGAAGATCTCTGAGCCGGTCGCCCTCGGACATGCACTACGCGCGGGCCGACCAATGACCGACTACCCGATCGAGCGCTGGCGCGAGACCGTTGCTGCCGCGTACGCGGGAACGCGCGCGCTCGACGATCCGGCGACGCGGGGCGCGGTCGAGGGGACGATCGCGGCGCTCGACGCCGGCGACCTGCGCGTGGCGGAGCCGAACGGCGGCGAGTGGATCACCCACGGCTGGATCCAGCAGGCGATCTCGCTCTACTTCCGGCTGCGGGTCTCGAGCACGTTCGAGGTCGGCCCGTTCGAGTTCCACGACAAGATCCCGCTCAAGAAGAACCTCGAGGCGGCCGCGAGTCCGCGTCGTGCCGCCGGGGGTCGCGCGGTATGGGAGCTTCCTCGAGCCGGGCGTGATCCTGATGCCGGGCTACGTCAACATCGGCGCGCGGGTGGGCGAGGGCACCATGGTCGACACCTGGGCGACCGTCGGGTCGTGCGCGCAGGTCGGGAAGCGCGTGCATCTGTCGGGCGGTGTCGGGATCGGCGGCGTGCTCGAGCCGCCGCAGAGCCAGCCGGTGATCGTCGAGGACGACTGCTTCGTCGGCTCGCGCGCGATCGTGGTCGAGGGCGTGCGCGTCGAGCGGCAGGCGGTGCTCGGCGCCGGCGTCGTGCTCACGGCCTCGACCCCGATCGTCGACGTCACCGGGGGAGTCGCCCGTGATCACCCGCGGCCGCGTGCCCGCGCGCGCGGTGGTGATCCCGGGCACGATGCCGAAGCGTTTCCCGGCGGGGAGTTCGGCACGCCGGTGGCACTCCTGATCGCGCCGGCGCAAGGAGTCGACCGACGGAAGACGTCGCTCAACCAGGCGCTCCGCGAGTTCGGCGTCTCGGTGTAGGGGCGCGGCTTCTACTTCAGCAGCGCCACTCTCAGGCTCGTTCTCTCGCTTCGCGTCGTCGCCTGGATGAAGTGACGCCGGCCGAGACGCGACGGCCCGCCGCGTCCGTACCGTCCCAGGCGATCGAGTGACGGCCCGCGCCGAGCTCGCGACGCGCGAGGGTCCTGACCCGCGCGCCGCTCGCGTCGAACACCTCGATCGCGACGTCGGAACGTCTCGGCAACGCGAGCTCGAAGCGACCCACGCTCCGCGCATCGGATTGGATCCGGTAAGCCGGAGGCCGAACGCGACGGATCGGTTCTCCTCGGCGGCTGCGGTCGGGGTCAGCACCGTCATGTGACAGGGCACGTCCTTCTGCGGGGAGGCCGGATCGTTCCTTCGATCCGGACTGCCTTCCAGTATTCGCCGGGTGCCATGCCGGTGTCGTCGAAGGTCAAGGTCAGATCCATGTATCCACCCGGTACGATCGTTCCTCCCGATGGCACCACGCTGAGGAACTGAGCGAACGATGGAGGAAGGAACCGAATCGCCAGACTGTCGTGAACGTAGGGGCGTTGTAGATCACCTGGAGTCCGGTGTCGCGCGTGGCGTTCTGGATGCCGATCGTCGCGCTGTTGAGCGCGGTCGCGGTCATGCTCAGGTACTGGAAAACGATCGAGCCGTCAGCCGTGAAGACAGCTTCGAAGGTGTTCGAAGCCCGTCTCGTTGATGCGATGAACGTCAGCGGTACTGGATCACGAGACTGTCGCCCTGCGATCGGTAATAGACGTGGGGAAGCGCTCCGAAATCAAGGTCGTCCCAGAACGGCGCGATCAAGTTCTCAGGTACCGAGGTACCGTTGTTCGGCAGCGGCGTATTGGTGTAGGACGTGAGCGTTCCGTTGGTCAACGAGATCCAGCCGTTGGTGCATACCCGGAAAGAGGAAAACGTGCCGCCGTAGAATGGAAAGGCGAAACCGATGGGAAGCGCTCCGGACGTCTGATCGTCCGCGGTGAGCGTCGACTGCACCCCGGTCGCTCTCACATCGACCCACGAGAACAACGGGCCGGTCGGTTCGTCGCTGTCCTGATACGAGTATCCGTAGAGATCGGGTCCTCCAGCCTGGAGTGATCGCGTCCGGCGATAACGGGAAGTCTCGGGACCCGCGCGCGCGCTGCCCGGCCGGCGGCCGAGATGGCGTGTAATCAGCCGCCTGCGCCGTGAACACGTAGTCGCTGCCGCCCGAGTTCGAGACGCGCAGCGTGCGCGTCGTGCTCTGGTTGGGGAACCATGATCACGTGCAGCGATTCGGCGTCCGTGGACATGTGAGGCGGACCAAATGCCAGGCCGGTCGCCGGGACTGTCCGCGTGGGAGCGTCGGGATCGTTGCTCGTGATCGTGATCGTGGCGTTCAGTAGCCCGGAGACGGACCATCGAACTGTGACGGCTTTGTGTCTCCCCGGCGAGCAGGCTTGAACGACGTCGGAGTGGCGACTAGGGCGGGGTCGCTGCTCGCGATGCTGGACACACTGAGCGTCCCCGTTCCATAGTTCGCGAGCACCATCGTCGTCTGGTTGGATTGTCACCGACCTGCGAATCGGGATATCGCAGGGTTTGCGGGACGACGTCGATGTCGGGGCCGCCGGTCGGGCTACCCCAAGTCGAGAAACCAGGTGTCGCCCAGGATCGGCCCGGCGTCGCCAGTTCCCGCCGAAGACGACCATGCGGATCGCCGATCCGATCGTAGATGGCAGCGTGGGTATCGCGCTGAAGCGGTAACCGGCCGCGAGGAGCGAGTGATGTCCGACGCCGGAGCCGACGGATCCAGCCCCCACACGTCGTTGAAGTAGCCGAGATCCGAACACTGCCACCGAAGATCACGATCCGATCGCGGTGGCGTATCGTAGATGGCGGTCGCGAACGATCGTGAGGCTGGGCCCCCGGTCGGGGACAAGTGGAGCCCATGTCGGGTGCTCGTCGAGCGTCAAGGCGTGGATGTCCGACAGATAGCCTCCCGCACCCTGACCTCGAAGACGATCAGCCGATCGCCGACCGGATCGTAGACAGCGTGCAGTGCCCGAATCTGGACCCAGGCTGCCTGCTGGCAGCAGCTGATTCCAGGTCGGTGTCCCCTGATAGCCTGCAGTTCCCAAGCATCGTCGAGAAACTCCGCATCGCTGCTTCTCCTCCCACCAAACACGATCATGCGATCCCGGACCGGATCATAGACTGCCGAGGCAAGCGTGCGTGCGCGGACGCGCGCCTGACACGGCGAGCTGGGTCCATGTGGGTCCGATCAGGTCGAGTGACCACACGTCCCCTGTGGCTTGCCAGTACTCGAGCATGCGACGGCGTACGGGATCGTAGATCGCCGAGTAGATCCCGTGGATTGGAGGACGGCTGCGGCAACGTCCCGCTTGGCGAGAGCCGGTTCCACAGCGACGATCCCTGAGGAAGTTGCCAGGTTTCGTCTCGTCCCGTTCACTCCGAAGACCAGCATTCGGCCCGCGCGTTTGATCATCGTAGATCACCGTATGCGCTTTTCGAGGGAGCGGGGAACGTCGAGCCAGGCCCCAACGTGGACCAGGCCGGAGTCGCGGGCAGCGTGAGCTGATAGGCGAAATTGTCGCGGGCTCCGCCGTACACGATCATGCGGTCGGCGAAGCTGTCGTAGATCGCGGAGTGGCCGGCGCGAGCTGGATGGCGCGACACCGGTGGGTGAGACCAGGGACCAGGCCGCATTCGAGAACGCGAACGCGTAGATGTTGTTGTTAAACGCCCACACCTCCGAACACCACCATCCGGTCACGCACGGGGTCGTAGATCGCGCGGTGTGGTCGTAGCGGTTTCAGCGCAGGAGTTGCCGGAGAGCTGGATCCACACGTCGGGTCCCCCGCCAGCTTCAACGCCCAGACGTCGTGGTACGTGTATCCGCCGAAGACGACCATTCGATCTCGAACCGGGTCGTAGATTGCGCTATGACCGGTGCGGGTCGCGCCGCGGGGCCAATGGGCGTGACCGCCGTCCACATGGGTGCGCCAGAGAGCGAGAGCGACCACAGGTCCGTGCCGGTGATCAGACCAGCATCCGATCTCGGACCGGATCGTAGATCGCCGTGTGCTCCATCGTGGCCGGCGGCCCGGATCCGCCCGGATTGAGTTGAGACCAAGCCGGCGTGCCGGCCAGTGAGTGCCCAGACGTCGTTCAAATTGGGACTCCCGCCGAAGACGATCATGCGATCGCGCACCGGATCGTAGATCGCCGTGTGGCTCGACCGCGCCGAAGGAGGCGTTCCCGTCGGAGCGAGCTTCGTCCACGTCGGCGTCCCGCTGAGGGTCAGCTGCCAGATCGTCGTTGTTCGTTCCGCTCTCCGTCATAAGCCAGCCGTAACACCAGCATCCGGCGGCGAACTGGACTCGTAGATGGCCGAATGCTGGTTGTGGCCCGGATCGTCGACCAGTCGCCGCTGATGTCGAAGACATGTTGGGGTGCGATCGCTGCAGGCCGACCGCGCGTTCGCGCACGGAACGGCGACGGCGAGGAGCGAGATCAGCGTGGCGGACCAGTGGCGTAACGTGAAGCGAGACGGCATCGGGTGTTCTCCGTCGGGCGGTAGGCGGGTTTCGGTCCAGAGTCCGACCCGAGGTGCGTCGATCCTACCATGCGCCGTGCGCTCAGCGACGACCTCAAAGCGAGCCTCGTGCACCGCGCGCGCTTGACCCCAATCGCGACACGCTCCTAGACTCTGCGGCGGTTCTGGGCGGTCGGCCTCGTGGGCCGTCCGCCTCTGAGCATCTGGGGGCATCGCGGTGGCCTTGATCCGTCTGGAAGGTCTCTCGGTCTTCGGACATCACGGGCGCGCGCCCTACGAGAAGGGAGGCGGGCCAGCGGCTCGAGGTGGATCTCGAGCTCGAGCCGCGTCGACGACCGCGCCGAGATCGAGCGACCGGCTCGCCGACGCGGTCGACTACGATCAGCTCTACCGGACGGTGCGCGAGGTGGTCGGAAGGCGAGAGCTTCCACCTGCTCGGAGGCGCTCGCCGCCGCGCACCGCCGAAACGATCCTCGAGCGGTTCCGCGGTGCGGCGGGTCACGGTGCGCATCGCCAAGCAGAACCTGGGCTGGACCACCGGCGGGCGGCGCGGTCATCGAGGTCGAGCGGGAAGGCGAGCGTGAAGGCGTTCATCGGGCTGGGCTCGAATCTCGGCGAGCGCGAGGCGATGATCCGCCTCGCGCTCGACGACCTTGCGCGCATGCCGCAGACGCATCTCGTGCGCGCCTCCTCGCTCTACGACACCGAGCCCGGTCGGCGAGGTCGACCAGCCCAACTTCCTGAACGCGGTGGCGCAGATCGACACCGAGCTGACCGCGCGCCAGCTGCTCTGGAACCTGCAGCTGATCGAGAAGCGGCTCGGCCGCGCGCGCACGCAGCGCTGGGGGCCGCGCACCATCGACCTCGACCTGCTGCTCTACGGCAACCTGGTGATCGAGGAGCCCGACCTCACGCGTGCCGCACCCGGAGCTCGGCGCGCCGCTCGTTCGTGCTGGTGCCGCTGGTCGAGCTGGACCCGCTGCTGGTCCATCCGGTCGACCGGCGAGACCGCTGCTCGCCCATCTGTCGCACCTCCAACGCCCGGCCGCCGGTCAAGCGCGGGACGCGCCTCTGAACTGAGACCCGCCGATGGCGGAGAACCGCTACATCGTCGTCGAGGGCGTGATCGGGGTCGGCAAGACCAGCCTGGCGCGGCTGCTGAGCGAGCGCTTCCAGGCGCGGCTGGTGCTCGAGGAGGTCGAGGAGAATCCGTTCCTCAAGGACTTCTACCAGGACCGTGAGCGCTTCGCGTTCCAGACCCAGATGCACTTCCTGTTCAGCCGCTACCAGCAGCAGCGCGCGCTGCGGCAGATGGAGTTGTTCAGCGAGCGCATGGTGGCGGACTATCTGTTCCAGAAGGACCGGATCTTCGCGAGCCTCAACCTGTCGGACCGCGAGCTGGCGCTCTACGAGCGGCTGGTCGGCTGGCTCGAGCTCGACGTGATGAAGCCCGACGTCGTGGTCTACCTGCAGGCCAACCCGGACACGCTGATGGCGCCGCATCGCCCGCCGCGGCCGGCCGTTCGAGCGCGACATGGAGCGCGACTACATCAAGCCAGCTCAACGAGGCCTACAATCACTTCTTCTTCCACTACATCGAGCGCGCCGCTGCTCGTGGTGAACACCAACGGCGATCGACTTCGTGAACAACACCGAGGACTTCGAGGACCTGCTGCAGCGCATCCTGTCGCACCGCCAGGGCACCATGTACTACGCGCCGATCGAGCGCGAGGACTACCGTCGTGAGCGAGCGAGCCGAAGGTGCGGCGCCACCGGAAGCGCGCGCCCGCGCGCCAAGCTGACGCGCGCCGCAGATCGTCGAGATTGAAGCGCCGCGGCGAGCCGATCGCGGTGCGTGACGGCGTACGACTTCCCGACCGCGCGCCTCGCCGACCAGGCGGGCGTCGAGATCCTGCTGGTCGGCGACAGCCTCGGCACCGTGATGCTCGGCTACGACAGCACGCTGCCGGTGACGATGGAGGACATGCTCCACCACGCGCGCGCGGTGGTCGCGCGCCAAGCCCGCGGCGCTGGTGGTCGCGGACATGCCGTTCATGTCGTACCAGGCGAGCGTCGAGCAGGCGGTCGAGAACGCCGGACGCCTGATCCAGGAGGGCGGCGCCGACGCGGTCAAGCTCGAGGGCGGCGAGCGCGTCGCGACGGCGGTCCGTCGCATCGTGGAGATCGGGATCCCGGTGATGGGGCACCTCGGACTCACGCCGCAGTCCGTGCTCGCGTTCGGCGGCTACGCAGGTGCAGGCGCGCGGCGAGGCCGACCAGGAGCGCCTGCATCGACGAGGCGCGACTGCTCGAAGCGTGCGGCTGCTTCGCGCTGGTGCTCGAGGGCATTCCGGCGCGGCTCGGCACCGAGGTCAGCCGCGAGCTGACGATTCCCACCATCGGCATCGGCGCCGGACCGGCGATGCGACGGCCAGGTGCTGGTGAGCCACGACCTGCTCGGGTCTCTACCTCGGCCACACGCCCCAAGTTCGTGCGGCGCTACGCCGGCGCTGCCAGGACTCGATCCGCGCCGCGCTTCGAGGCGCTACGTCGCCGACGTGAAGGCGCGTCGCTTCCCGAGCGAGCAGGAGTCGTATTGAGCCGCCGCCGGCGCCACAAGGCGCCAGACGTCGCATGGCTGTCCCGGGTGCGCGAGGTGGCGCGATCCGCGGGCGGTGCGCGGCGTGGCGGCGGCGCGGCGAACGCATCGCCTTCGTCCCGACCATGGGCGCCATGCACGCTGGGCATCTCAGCCTGATCGCAGCGCGCGCGCGCCGCGGCCGATCGCGTGGTGGCGAGCATTTCGTCAACCCGCTCCAGTTCGGTCCCGAGCGAAGACTTCCGGCGCTATCCGCGTCCCGCTGCCCGCGATCGCCGGCTGCTCGCGGCACGCCGGCGTCGACCTGGTCTGGGAGCCGCGCGTCGCGATCTCTACCCGCCCGGACGATCGCACGCGGGTCCGCGTCGACCGGCCTCGATGGCGAGCATGGAAGGCACGTTCGCGTCCCGGCCACTTCGAGGGCGTGGCCACGGTGGTGCTCGAAGCTGCTCAACGTGGTCCGGCCCCGACGATGCTGTGGCTGGGACAGAAGGACGCGCAGCAGGCGCGCGCTCATCGAGCGGATGGTGCGAGACCTGCTGATCCGGTGCGCGTGCGCCGCGCGCCCACGGTGCGCGAGCCGGACTGGCCTCGCCTGCTCGTCGCGCAACGTCTACCTGGCGAAGCCGGAGCGCGCGCAGCAATACGTAACTGAACGAAGTACTACT
>ERZ1370068.5092-contig-4132_pt1 | contig 40967 bp, 66 predicted proteins | sample MGYA00561227_ERZ1370068 | MGnify/ENA primary metagenome ERZ1370068 (study PRJEB38410, sample SAMEA6850437) | metagenome | study: Metagenomic assessment of the ecological functions of the soil: analysis of the soil microbiota associated with the... | reverse complement strand
GTAATGCTTCGTTCAGTTGCAACATTCCTCACCTTGCGCATCCGGTAGATTTTCCGCGGCCGCCGCAATGAGCACGCGGACGGCGAGAGGCATCGTGGGGGTCGGGAAGCGCCTGAATTCCAGTGTTTGCATCGGATCTCGCGGCGACGCCTGGCGCGACCGCGCGTCCAAGCCGAATGTCCCCCGCCGTGTCGGCGAGCAGAAGTCGCGGTCCGCGCTTCCAGCGAGGGGAGGCTCGCGCAGCCCGCGATCCAGCGATGCGAACGCGAGCCAGCGGCGAACGCCAGGATCGGCTCATGCCAACAGGACGCTGGGGCCTACTCGCCATATTCAGAAGTATAAGTCGCCGGCGTAATGCGATTTTACAGGCTACGGTAATGTTTCGCGAAGCAGCGTGTCTCGAAGGGCGCGGCTGCTCGGTGGAAGTGAGCGTCATGTTAGCGTCATCGATTTGCGGGGACACCAAGGCATGAACCGCGTCGGCGAACCCTGTGACTGCCTTCGCTCGCTGCGTCAGCATTGATACTGGCGTTGTTGCTCCTGCTCGGCGCTTGCGCCACCGCGTCCGGTCAACCCGCCGATCACGCAGACCGACCTGCGCACCGGATACCGCTTCGAGACGCGCCAGGCCGTAAGCACGAACAGCAAGGACAATCTGGTCATCCTTGCCTTTTCGGGCGGCGGCACGCGAGCGGCCGCGTTCTCTTATGGGGTTCTGGAGTTCCTCCGGCGTACCGAGATCGTTGCACCGAACGGCGCCAAGTTTCCGCCTGATCGACTCCATCGATGTCATCACCGGCGTTTCCGGCGGCAGCTTCACGGCGTTGGCCTACGGCCTCGTACGGCGACAAGCTGTTCGACGATTACGAGCAGCGCTTCCTCAAGCGTAACGTCCAGGGCGAGCTCGTCTCCCGCGCGTTGAGTCCGCGCTACTGGGGAGCCCTCTCGTCGGAGGGCTGGGGCAGGTCCGAACTGGCGTCCCAGCTGTACGACGAGATCCTGTTCAACGGCGCCACCTTCGGCGATCTCAATCGCGGCAAGGGCCCGATGATCCTGGCGTCGGCCACCGACATCTCGACCGGCTCGCGTTTCGTCTTCAACCAGGGCACGTTCGACATCATCTGCTCGACCTCAATGCCGTGCCGCTGTCCCGCGCCGCCGCGGCCTCGTCGGCCGTGCCGGTGGTGCTCTCCGTCGATCACGATCAAGAACTATGGCGGCACCTGCAACTGGACCCCGCCCGCCATGGGCGAAGCTGTTCCTCGACAACGACAACCCGCCGCGACCTGCCGCACGGGCGATTCGATCGCTCAAGAACCTGCAAGCGTATGGCGACAGCGCTCCGCCGGCCCTATCTCCATCTCGTCGACGGCGGCGTGTCGGACAACGTCGGCATGCGCGGCGTGCTCGATGCGATGGAAGTCCTCGAAGCGCTGCACGAGGCCGGCTTGCCGACGCCACCTCGACAGCGCGAAAAGGATCATCGTCTTTGTCGTGAATTCGCTGTCGTCACCGCCGACCAACTGGGACGAGTCGTATTAGCCCGCCGGGCACGGTCGACATCCTGCTCAAGTCGGCGGGCACGCCAATCGACGCGTTTTCCTACGAGACGATCGAGTCTGCTGAAGGACACGGCGGCGCAGCTGGCGCGACCATGCGCATGCTCCGCAATTCGGCCGCTTTTGCCGCCAACAAGGACCCCGCGGTGGCCGAGGCCTTGCGCGTCCCCGCCGCCGAGATCTACGCGATCGACGTATCGTTCTCAGCGCTGAAGGACAAGAAGGAAGCTCGAATATCTGAACCTGCAGCCGACCACGTTCGTGCTGGAACCCGAGGCCGTCGACCGCCTGCGCGCCGCGGGCGGCACCATCATCATGGACTCGCCGGAGTTCAAGCGGCTGTTGAAGGATCTGGGTGCCACGCTGGTCGCTCGGTGCACCACCACCGCTCGTCACGTGCAACGAAGCATGATCATCCGCTGCTTAGGTGCTGGTAGGGGCTTATCCGAGTCGGGCAGCCTGCCGACACCCATGAATCGAGCAGCGTGTAGGCGACCGCGAGGAGCACCGGGCCGACAAACAGCCCGAGCAGACCGAACGCAAACAATCCTCCGATGACGCCGGCGAAGATCAGCAGCAACGGCAAATCCGCGCCCTTCCTGATCAGGATCGGGCGCAGGATGTTGTCGAGGCTCCCACGACGATCGTCCATATGAGCAGCGCGACGAACCAGCCGGTGTCGCCTTGCCACCACAGCCAGGCAAGCCCGCCGAGGAGCACCGGCAGCGGGCCGATCTGCGCAAGCGCGAGCATGAACATCACCGCCGTCAGCACTGCCGCGAACGGGACGCCGGCGATCGCGAGACCGATGCCGCCCAGCACCGACTGCACCAACGGCGGTGACCACCACGCCGAGCGCGACACCACGGATCGCCTGACCGGCGAGCGCACGACGTGATCGCCGCGCTCGCCCGCGAGGCGCCGGCCGAACTCGGCGCACCCAGCGGGCGGCATCTTCGCCGCTCATGTAAAGGATCGCGGAAATGACGACGGTGAGCAGGAACTGCAGGCTCACCAGACCGAAGTTCGCCGACCTCGGCGACGAACCAGCTCGTGACGCGGCTCGCGTGAAGGCCTGACGATTTCCGCGAGCTCTTCCGAGCCCTTGTCGGCGTACTTCGCGCCAGACGTTCGCCGTCTTTCTCGCCGATGATCGGGATCTTCTCGACGAATTCCGGCGGCGGCGGAAGCTTCACGTCGGAAAGCCGATTCGCCCAGTCGACGATCGTCGCCGGCGTTGGCGACGATCGTGCCGATCGCAGCGGAGAGCGGTATGACGAAGACCAGCAGCAGCGCCACCGTCATGACGGTGGTGGCGAGCCAGCGCTTGCCCCGGGCGCGACGTGGAGGGCGCGCAGGAGCGGCCACGTGGACCCGCGAGCGGTCATCGTCCGCAGGCCAGACGATCGCGGCGAGGAGCGGCCGCTGCGGGTCCAGATCGAAGCGACGATGAGGCCGCCGATGATGAGAATCACTGCCGAGGACGGTGCGCGTGAGGTCGCGCCGAGGTCCTGTTCCATGGTCGCGCTGCGCGCGCCCTTTGGGAGTGCCGCTTCCACCTTCCAGCCAGGTCCGGTCGAAGACGTCGTCATCATCGCGCCCGATCGCCGCGGAGTCGCCGCGCAGATCTACCCGGTAGACCGCGCACGTTGTTGCTCACAATGAACACGTCATCACGCCGCTTTCGCCCACCGGGGCGGGATGCGCGACGACCATCTGCCCGAAGCCGGCGATCATCCGGCCGCGTTGTTATTGACGTAACTGTAAGGTGCCACCGGGCGCGCTGCCGCCCTGGCGCGTCAGGATCTTGAAATAGTAGCCGCGATACGGGTCACCCTCCGCATGGCCCTTGAGATAGGGCGAGGCTTCGGCGACCAACGGCGAACGAGGCTTTCGCTTCTCGCCTTTCGCTGCGTCCGGCGGGCCAATAAAGGCCAGTCCGTGCTTGCCGGGCCAGCCTGCCCAGTCTCTGCGCATATTGCAGCACGTTATTGCGTCGCCGGATCGCGCGCTCGCCGTACTGCCGCTGCGCGTCCAGGTATGCGCGCAGCACGACGGTCGCATTGCGTTCGTTGCCGCCGATGCGGCGCGGTTGATGATCTCGTCGCCATTGCCCTCGGTCGCGTAGCGCCAGCGGTCGACCAGTGCGCACGATGGGGATGGGCATCGGCCACGCCTGGTCGCCGATCAGGAGGATGCGGCGGTCCTTGCGGATCGTCCAGCACGCGGAAGGCCTGCATCGCGGGCGGGATCTTCGCGCGCGCGTCGCGCTGGTCCGCCGCGCGGTCGGGACTGACGACCAGGATTCTCGTGGTCTTCGCCAGATCGCGATCATCGCCGCATCGTCGTCGGCCTTGAGCGCGGTGATCAGCGTCGACCGCCGCCTCCGGTGTGGCGAGAGTCTGTTGCGGGGCGGCGCTTGCCACGGGCGGGATCGCCAGCAACAAGGCAGCGCTACGCGGCTCAGCGTGCCAGGTCGTCGCGGACGTTCATGCGCGAAGCCGTCCTAGTTGCGTCGGATGCATCCATCGTGGGGTTCACGTTATCGACCACGGCCGCCTCCACGTCCACCGCCGCCTCCGCCTCTCCGCCGCCGCCGCCCGCCTCGTCGCCGCCGCCGCCGCCCATCGAGCTTCGGCTCGACGCTCCCCGCGAACTGTCGGCGCGCGTGCAGAACTCGCCGCGAGCTCGTAGCCGCCGCAGGCTACCGCACCGCCGCCACCACCACCACGATTGGCGCTCCCGCCGCCGTAATTGTCCGCGGCGACAGCTGCTGCTGGCCCTCCGCGCGCGATGCAGCGCCGCCCCGCCACCGCCTCCCGGGCTGCGCAGAGAGGCGTCCCGCACCCGACCCCGACGCGCCGCCCACGCCTCACCACCGGACGCGCATCGCCGCCCCGAATCGCCGCCCCGACCGCCACCTCCGCGCATCGCCACGCGCGCGAACCGACGCACCCCGCGCCGCTGTCACCTGCCAGGGCTGCTTGTTGGATTTCCACGCGCGCCCCTGACCCGACGCCTTGCCCCGATTGACGTTGCCCCGGTTGATATCGCCGGTGTTGATGTTCGTGTTCCGATTAATGTTGATCTCGTTGCCGCCCCAATTGTTGTTCCAGCGCCCGCCACCCAGGCGGCGTCAATCGCCGCGCCCCAGATCAACCCGGTGGCGACGGCTGCGCCGGCGCGTAGGGATAGTAGTAACCCCGGACTAGGCGAGGGCCAGTAAGCCCCAGCTCGAATAGCCGCCGGTCACGACCACCGTGGCAGGGTTGTATTGCGGCACGTAGATCACTTCCGGGTTGGCGGGAACGATGGTGATCACTTCCTTCTCGACCACGACCGTCTGCTTGCTCGTCCGCTCTTGAGGGTTGCCCACCGACTGTGTGCTATGCGCACGAGAATACCTGTATCGCGTCCATCACGGCCTTTTGATCGGCGACGACGGCCTCGCCAAGGTCAGGTGGTCCAGTCGAGTCGGTGCTCATTCTCTTGATGACGTCGGGATAGTTGACGAGTGCCTTCACCGAGTCGTCCAGTTCTCGTTGATCGCGAAGCTTGGGATCGGATTTCCGCTTGTCCGAAAGCGGTCCGCCTGCACGATCTCGATCGGAAACGTCGAGGCCGGCAGGATGATCGCCACGAGATCGTCCGGAGTAGAGCGCGATCGGGCCGACCGAGCTTGTCGAGTTCCTCGGCCGAGAGCGGGGCGCCACGCCTCCGGGAGCCGATGGCGCCTGCGCGACTGACAGTCAGCGCGAATACGAGCAGGCTGCGAGCCCGGCTAACAGGGCAAGCCCGCGCGGAGCTGCGGCGATCCGAGGTGGCAGGGGAGATGCAAGGGTTCGTCATGCGTGCTCCGGGACCTGATTACTGCTATGCGCGCCTTCGCGATGCGGCGGCTTCGCCAGTTCAGGATCGCGCGTGGTGTTACTTGGGAATTGTCTTCTGGCGCGATGAGCAACAGCATCTGGCGTCTTCGCGCGTCGCGGTCACAGCTTGACGCGAGGGGCCAGTGCGTCACAGTCCGAACCTTGATTCACCAGGCGTGCAGTCAGTCGTGGCGCCGGTCACCGACGTGCGCGCGTGAATTGGCCGACGCGCAAGCCCGCGGGCCGCACCGATGCGCACGACGCCGTCGATCTCGGGGGCGTCGGCGCTCGAACGGCGCAATCGCGGTGTGTCCATCAACGGCGTCGACCAGCAGCGTCGATCGTCCTGCCGATCTTGCGCCGCAGGCGGTCACGGCGCTGATCGCGGCCTGCGTTTGCATGAAGCGCGCCTGCCGCTCTTCGCGCAGTTCCTGCGGAACGGGATCGGGCAGCGCGTTCGCGGCCGCGCCATCGACCGGCGAGTAGCGCGAAGCAGCCGACGCGGTCGAGTTGCGCTTCCTCGAGGAACGCCGAGCAGTTCCGCGAACTCGGCTTTCGGTCTCGCCGGGAAAGCCGGCGATGAATGTCGAGCGGATCGTGATGTCCGGGCAGATCGCGCGCCAGCGCCTTGATGCGGGCCAGCGTGTTCTCGGCGTTGGCCGGACGCTTCATGAGCTTCAGGATGCGCGGGCTCGCGTGCTGGAACGGCACGTCGAGATAGGGCAGCAACTTGCCCTCGCGCCATCAGCGGGATCGACGTCGTCGACGTGCGGATACGGATAGACGTAGTGCAGGCGCACCCACACGCCGAGCTCGCCCAGCGCCTTCGCGAGCTCGACCATCTTCGTCTTGACCGGCCGGCCCTGCCAGAAGCCGGTGCGGTATCTGACGTCGACGCCGTAGCGCGCTCGTGTCCTGCGAGACGACCAGCAACTCCTTCACGCCGGCCTTGACCAGATTCTCCGCCTCGCTGCAGCACTTCGCCGATCGGGCGCGACACGAGGTCGCCGCGCATCGCCGGAATGATGCAGAACGTGCAGCGATGGTTGCAGCCTTCGCTGATCTTGAGATACGCGTAGTGCGACGGCGTGAGCTTGATTCCCTTGCGGCGGCACCAGGTCGACGAACGGATCGTGCGGCTTCGGCAGATGCGCGTGCACCGCCGACATCACCTCCTGCGTCGCGTGCGGACCGGTGACGGCGAGCACCCTGGGATGCGCTTCGCGCACGAACGCGCCGCCATCCTTGGCGCCCAGGCAGCCGGTGACGATGACCTTGCCGTTCTCGCGCAAGCGCCTCGCCGATGGCGTCGAGCGATTCGGCGACCGCCGCGTCGATGAAGCCGCAGGTGTTGACGACGACCAGGTCGGCGCCGTCATACGACGGCGCGATCGCGTAACCCTCGGCGCGCAGCTGGGTCAGGATCTGCTCGGAGTCGACGAGCGCCTTCGGACAGCCGAGCGAGACGAACCCACCTGCGGCGCAGTGCGACAGCGGAGCGCGGTTTCTGGCGGGATCGGTAGGCAGAGATGGCATGGCCAAGATGGTGGCATCAGACTGCCGATCGGGACGTCTGACCTTGCATTGCAGCAACGCGGCGCAGCAATCGCGCGATGCTGCGCGCGCTTTCGTCGACTCAGCGCTTGTGAATCGTCCTCGGCGCCGGTTTGCGGCGGTGCGCCGAAGTTGGGGAACGGAAACGCGGTGAACATGCCGCGCGTCTGATCCTGCATCCGCTGCTGCATGTCCATGAAGAGCTTGGCGCTCTGCTCGAGGTAGTTGCCGAGCATGCCCTGCATCGCCGGCGCCTGCATCTGCATGAACTGCTTCCACAGGTCCGGCGTGAGCAGCATCTTGTCGCCGTAGACCTGCTTCGCCTGGTCCTGCAGCTTCTTCTGGATCGCGAGGAACGCCTTGACGTTCTGTTCCATGTACTGGCCCATGATCGTCTGCTGCGCGCTGCCGTAGAACCGGATCATCTGAGCGCCAGCATCTCGGAGCTGAACATCGGCACGCCGCCGCCTTCCTCGTCGAGGATGATCTGCAGCAGGATCGCGCGGGTCAGGTCGTCGCCGGACTTGGCGTCGATGACCTGAAACTCGATGTTCTCCAGCACCATCTGCTTCACGTCGGCCAGCGTGATGTAGCCGCTGTTGGCCGTGTCGTACAGCCGCCGGTTCGGGGTATTTCTTGATCGTGCGTACCGCGTCGCTCATCTATAACGTGCTCCTGCAAGTAGGGCGCAGCATTATAACCCACTGATTTATCGGGCGTTTGACTTTCGCCGACGGCCGCCTGCGGCCTCGATGGTGCGGTGCACCAAAAACCCTTGACTTGGGGTGGGGCCGTCCCTACAATGTGATTTGTGCGGTGCAGCAATAGCCAGCGGAAGCACGGTAAAAGACTGTGGCCGCGGGCGGTTCTTACGGAATGTTCCGGGCCGCTCGAGCGCCCGATTTTGCAGCAGGCGAGAGCCAGGGTGGCAGGTCAGCCGGCAACGGCGAGGCCCGGAAGGATCGAACCGCCTACAGCCAGTACACTTTGAAAGGAACGGACCATGTACAACCCGCAAGAGCAGTTCGCTGAATTCAACAAGACCAACGTCGCGCAGGCGACGAAGTTCGCGGCCCTCTCGCTCGAAAACGCCGAGAAGCTCGTGAAGTTCAACCTCGGCGGCCACCAAGGCCGTGTTCGCCCAGTCCGTCGAAGGCGCGCAAGCCGCCGTCGTCGGTGAAGGACGTGCAGGACCTGCTCGACGCTGCGCACAAGCTCGCGGAAGCGCAAGTGCCAGCACGCGATGGGCTACTCGCGTCACCTGTACGAAATCGCGACGGAAGCGCAAGCCGGCTTACTACGGCTCTCGCCGAAGAAGTGTTCGCGCGTGTACACGAAGGGCAGTGGCGTCGTGGGTCGACAAGGCCAGCAAGTCGGCGCCGGCCGGCTCGGACGCCGCGATCAACGCGTTCAAGTCGACGATCGCCGCGACCACCGCCGCGTTCGACCAGTTCCAGAAGGCTTCGAAGCAAGTCGTGAGCATTGGCCGACGCGAACGCTGCGCCGCGCCGCCGCGACCGCGACGAAGTCGGTCAAGGGCCGCAAGGCTCGCTAAGCAACACTTGAGCTGCAACGTGCCGGTGCCGAAAGGCATCGGCGCGGCCGTCCCGGGCGGATGTACGGATTGGGAAATGAGGGACGTGAAGGGGCTTGAAAAGTCCCGCACCGTCCTCATGTAGAGGGCGAAGTCTCCTTCTGTATCAATTTCCTCCTCCTGATTGATACAGCCTTTGAACCCTGCGATGCGAATCGCGGGGTTCATTTTTCTGGCGCCGTTCCGCGCCGCGAGTCAAGCTACTGCTGTGCGCGCGAGCACTCGACGTTCATTTCCTGGCAGACCCGGAGCACGCTGTCCATCACCAATCCGGCAGCGTTCGGCTGCGCGCCGGTATGCGCGGAGGTCACGAGCAGGTGCGACAGATTGTCGCCGAGCGGGCTCACCTTGATGCCGGCGACCTGCTCGCCGTTCGTGAACTGAACCACCAGCGCGCTGTTGTCCTCGCGGGTGATCGAATTCCCTTCGCTTCCGCGCCCTTGACCCCACGCACGACGGCCGCGTAGACCTTGTCCGACGGCGCTCGAGCATCACGGCCGCCGAATCGTAACTGGGTCCGCCGCTTTGCGTCGACTGCTGCGACATCTGCTCGACCCTGCCGACCGCGCGCCGCGCGAGGAGAACCCGTTGGGCCTCGGCGATGCTCGCCGTGAAGAGCGCGGCGATGCCGAACAGGATCACAGGCAGACGTGCGTGCATGATGGATATCCTATGCAAATGAGTCTTCGCAACTGCACGAGCAGTGGGGATCAGAACATGTGCTGGCCGCCGTTGATGGCGATGTTGGCGCCGGTCAGGAAGGCGGCTTCCTCGCTCGACAAGTAGGCGACCAGCCCCGCGACTTCCTCGGGCTTGCCCAGACGGCCCATCGGGATCTGCGGAATGATCTTGGAGTCGAGCACTTCCTTCGGGATCGCCATCACCATCTTGGTGCCGATGTAGCCGGGCGAGATCGTGTTCGACGTCACGCCCTTGCGCGCTACTTCGAGCGCCAGCGCCTTGGTGAAGCCGTGCATGCCGGCCTTCGCGGCCGAGTAGTTGGTCTGGCCGAACGCGCCCTTCTGGCCGTTGACCGACGAGATGTTGATGATGCGGCCCCAGCCGCGGTCGGCCATTCCGTCGCACACCTGCTTCGTCATGTTGAAGCACGAGTCGAGGTTGGTCTTGCATCACGGCGTCCCAGTTCGGCCTTGTCCATCTTCTTGAACGTCATGTCGCGCGTGATGCCGGCGTTGTTGACCAGAACGTCGACCGGGCCGACCTCCGTCGGCGACTTTCTTCACGCAGCGCCGCGGCGGACTCGAAATCGGCGACGTCGCATGGATAGGCCTTGAACGACAGCCCTTGCTGCTTCATCGCGGCCAGCCATTCGGCGGCCTTGGTGTTGCCCGGCGAATGCGTGGTGACCACCGTGTAGCCCAGCGCGGCCAGCTTGATGCAGATGGCTTCGCCCAGACCGCCCATGCCTCCGGTCGACGAGTGCAACGCGATGCTTGTCCATGATCGTGCTCTCCTCGCTGGTTGTCGTCGTGCCTTGCGTTGTCGCCGTTCATGCCCGAGTGCGCGCGCGCGCCGTGCTCTTCCGACGCGCGACCGGTCACAAGTTCTTCTATCGCTCGACCGCGAGGGCGACGCCCATGCCGCCGCCGATGCACAGCGACGCGAGGCCCTTCTTCGCGTCGCGCCGGCGCATCTCGTGCAGCAGCGTGACCAGCACGCGGCAGCCGGACGCGCCGATCGGATGACCCAGCGCGATGGCGCCGCCGTTGACGTTGATCTTGCTCGTGTCCCAGCCCATTTCCTTGTTGACGGCGCAGGCCTGCGCGGCGAACGCCTCGTTGATTTCCATCAGATCGAGGTCGGACGGGCTTCCAGCCGGCCTTTTCCAGCGCGCGCTTCGACGCCGGCACCGGGCCCATGCCCATGATCGACGGATCGACGCCCGTCGTCGCGAACGCCTTGATCTTCGCGAGCGGCTTCGATGCCGAGTTGCGCGGCGCGCTCCGCCGACATCACGAGCACGGCGGCCGCGCCGTCGTTGAGGCCCGAGGCGTTGGCGGCCGTCACCGAGCCGTCCTTCGCGAACGCGGGCTGCAGGCCGGAGACCGAATCGAGCGTCGTGCCGGCCTTGACGAACTCGTCGGACGTCGAACGCGACCGGATCGCCCTTGCGCTGCGGGATCATCACCGGAACGATCTCGTCCGTTGAACTTGCCGGCCTTCTGCGCGGCCTCGGCCTTGTTCTGGCTCGCGACGGCGAATTCGTCCTGCTGCGCGCGCGAGATGCCGTACTTGCTTCGCGACGTTCTCGGCGGTCGTGCCCATGTGGTACTGGTTGTAGACGTCCCACAGGCCGTCGACGATCATCGTGTCGATCGAGCTTGCGCGTCGCCCATCCGGAATCCGTCGCGCGAGCCGAGCAGCACATGCGGCGAGGCGCTCATGTTCTCCTGGCCGCCGGCGATGACGATGTCGGCGTCGCCGCTCTGGATCGCCTGCGCGGCGCAGCATCACCGCCTTCAAGCCCGAGTCCGCATACCGGCGTTGATCGTCGATCGCCGGGACCGCATGTGGAATGCCCGACTTGATCAGCGCCTGGCGCGCCGGATTCTGGCCGCTCCGCGGCGGTGAGCACCCAGCCCAGGATCACTTCTGAAATCTGCTCGGGTTTGACGCCGATGTTGCGCGAGCAGCGCGCGAATGACGGTTGCGCCCGAGCTCAGGGCCGGAACCTTGGCGATCGCGCCGCCAAACTTGCCGATGGCCGTGCGCAGCGCGCCGGCGATGACGATAGTCGGTCATGATGACATTGCTTCAAAGAGGATTAGGCTCGCCCGGGAACGGTGCGCGGGGCGGACGGATACATCTTAGCGCAGCATGCGCATCGGCGGCGCAGCAACGCGGCGGCAACGGCGCTCCGACGCCGCAGAGCATCGCGAGCGAGTCAGGCCACTGCACGAACATAATCTCCTGGGAGTCCGGCGCGAGCGGAGATACGCCACGTGCCGGTATGCTGCTGCGGTGCCTTGCGGCGCGCGCTGCCGCTGGCCGGCGAGCCACCGATGCCAATGCGGCCACCAGCTGCCGGGGACGCTTTCGGCGCGGTCCAGCCAGTCGTCCGCGGAATCGGTGATGAGGTCGTTGCGTCCAGTAGTTGCGGCGCGGTGGGCTGCGGAGGATTGATCACGCCGGCGATGTGGCCCGGAAGCGCCCATCACGAACGTGCAGTCGCCGCCCAGCGAGTTGCCGTGGTCCGGTAGGCCGAACGCCACGGCACGATGTGATCGTCGCGCGACGCGTAGCACGTAGGCCGGAATGACGATCCGCGACAGGTCGATCGCTGCGCCGAGCCATCGTCAGCGCGCCGGGTACGCGCAGCTGATTGTCGAGATACATGTTCTTCAGGTAGTAGACGTACATCGGGCCCGGCAGGTTGGCCGAGTCGCCGTTCCAGTAGAGGAGGTCGAACGCCGGCGGCGTCTCGCCCTTGAGGTAGTTGTTGACGACGTAGTTCCAGACGAGATCGTTGGCGCGCAGGCTGGCGAACGCGCCGGCGAGTTCGCTCGCCCGTGCACGCGCTGGCCTGTCGATGCAGCGACGGCTCGCGCGCGGCCAGGAATTCGCGCGAGACGTAGACGCCGATTTCGCCCGGATCGGCGAAGTCGAGCATCGCCGTCAGCGAAGCGTGCGCGCTGGCCGACGCCGTGCGTCGCGCGCGGCGAGCACCGCCAGCGCGCAGGCGAGCAGCGATGCCGCCGACGCAGAAGCCCAGCGCGTTCACCGTGCTTGCTGCCGCAGATCTCGCGCGCCACGCGAATCGCCGTCAGCGCGCCCTGTTCGAGGTAGTCGTCCCAGGTGAGATGGCCCAGCTCCGGCGGGATGTTGCGCCACGAAACCATGAACACCGTGTGCCCTGCGTCGACGACGTAGCGCACGAGCGAGTTCTCGGGCTGCAGGTCGAGGATGTAGTACTTGTTGATGCAAGGCGGCACGATGACGAGCGGGCGCTTGTGCGACGGTCGGCGTGGTCGGCGTCGTACTGGATCAGCTCGATCAGGTCGTTGCGGAAAACCACGCTGCCTGGCGTCACCGCGAGATTCCTGCCGACCGCGAACGCGCTTCTCGTCGGTCATCGTGATGCGGCCCTTCTGCGCATCGTCGGCGAGATTGCGCAGGCCCTGCACGAGGCTGCGCGCCCTCGGTCTGCGAACGCCTGCGCGAGCACATCGGGATTGGTCGCGGGGAAATTGGTGGGCGCGATGGCGTCAGGTACTGCCGGGTCATGAACTCGAGGCCGGCGTCTTTCGTGTTCGGGCAGCGGCGCCTGCTGCGCCAGCTCCGCGCATATATTCCGCGTACAGCAGGTAGGCCTGCTTCAGAAACGCGAAAGTAAGGCTGCTCGCGCCACGCCGGCGCCTTGAAGCGGCGATCGTCGGCAGCGGACGCGGACCAGTTCGGGAAACGTGCCGCCGGCCGCGGGAATCTGGAACATCGCCTGCGCCAGCGCCTGGAATCGTGGGCTGGAAGCGCTCGCTCAGTTCGCGCGAGCGCGTCCGCATCGGTGCTGTGCGGTGCCGCGCGGCGGGCAATCCGCGTTCGTGAAGCCGCCTGCGCCACCAGCCGAGCCAGCCCTGCCCAAGCTGCTGCCACTGGCGCGCCAGGTCTTGCCACTGCGGTGCGTGCGGATCGAGGAGGCCATGGCGTTCAGGACAATCGGGCAGGCGGTCGGCAGCTTCTCGACCCGGCCCGCAATGGCGATGGTATCGTGCGCGCGCTGAGTGCTCAATGCGAGCTCAATGCGGCAATACGACGTGCACGCCGGCGATGATCGCCAGGCCCAGTCCGATCGCGCAGCATCTGCTGTGCCGGTTTCAAGCAGGCTCCGGGCGGCGATGCAGGCTCGGGATCAGGTCCGCGACGGCGACGTAGAGCAGGCTGGCTGAAGCGATCGCCAGCACGGTCGGCAGCATCTGCTGCATGTCCGCCAGCGCGTAGTAGCCGGCCAGCGCCCCGGCGACGCGTCGCGACGCCGGCGGTGACGTTGAACGCGAATGCCCGCGTGCGCGTGAATCCGGAATGGATCAGGACCGCGAAGTCGCCGACCTGCTGCGGCACGGCGTGCGCGACGATCGCGAGTCGTCGTGGCAATGCCGAGCGCCGGATTGGCCAGGAACGCGGCGGCGATGACGACGCCGTCGCAGAAGTTGTGCACGGCGTTGCCGATCAGGATCATGAGCCCAGAGCGTCCCTGGTCGCCGGCGACGTGCGTGTGCATTGCGTGATCGTGCTCGTCTCGTCCTCGTCGGAGCGATGTTCCTCGTGCGCCGATGCGCGTGGCGCTACAGCACGAGCTTTTTCCAGCAGGAAGAATGCGAGGCAGGCCAGCCAGGACGGTGACCATCACGCGATCCGGGCTTCCTTCTTCCAGCGCATGCGGCAGCAATTCGAGGAACACCGCGCCGAGCAGCGCGCCGACCGCGAACGAGACCAGCCGCGAAATCCATCCGAGTGCAGCGCGAGCGTGCCCGGCGGCGGCCAGCGTCGACAGGCACGCCTCCGGCGACGGCGGCCAGGAGGATGGAAGTGACCGGAGGTCATCGCGCCGGAGAAAGGAAAGATCGGGAAGATCGGGAAAAATCGGTGGCAGAGCAACAGCGTGACAGCGGATTTTGCGGAGCACAGCGGCATTATAGAGGTCACTTGGCGCGCGTGAGCCAAATCAGCGTCGCCATGCGTCCAGCATCCTTGTCCCTCGCGATACGAAAAGCGGCCGGCCTCGGTCAGTGGTGCAATAGCCTCCGCCCGCGATCGCGGTGATCCCCTCGCGTCCCAATCGGTGCCGTGCGAGTCGATACAGATCCGCGAGCCATTTTTCTTCGCGATCCGCCGCGAGCCTTGCGCCGTCGCGATGCGGCGTGAAAACCGCGGCCGCGGCGGGATCCGTCGCGCAGAACGCATCGACGACGTCGCGGCCCACTTCAATTTCCGCGGGCCGATCGCGGGAGCCAGCCACGCGACGATTTCGCGCGGCGGGACGTGCATCGCGCGCACCGTCGCTTCGAGGACGCCCGCGGCCAGGTCCGCGCCAGCCGCCATGCGCGGCGCCAATGACCGTGCCTGCGCGATCCGCGAACAAGACCGGCAGGCAATCGGCCGTGCGCACGCCGAGCACGGTGCCCTCGTACGCGTCACGGCCGCGTCGGCGGCTGGGGGGCGACGACGCCAGGGCCGCCACATTGGCGCCGTCGATGACGGTGACATCCGCGGCATGCACTTGCGACAGCCATATCGGCGGCGACGGGAGAAACTTGCGCCAGGCGGTTCCGGTTCTCGAGCACCGCCGCGCGTGCCGCGTCGTGCGGCGGCTTGGCGGCACCGAGATCCAGCGAGGCGCGCGCACCGACTGAGACTCCGCCATTGCGCGTGGTCGACAGCGCTTGCACGGCGAGGTGGCGCGTCCCAGGACGGAACGATCCAGTCTGTCCCGCCTGCGTCAGGCGTTGCGCGAGAGAGTGGTCACGCTGAGGCGGTCACTGAGGTGGTCACTGGGCCGGTCACTGTGCGCGAAGATGCCCGCAGTGCCGCGACCAATGCGGCAAAAATCAGCCGGTGGCGCGGCTTCCCATAGTTCATTTGCGCGAGTCACCGGATGCACCAGTCCCAGTCGCTGCGCATGCAGCGCCTGCCGCGCGAACGCCCTTGCCGCGGGCGGCAGCGTTGCGGCGGCGCGGCGCGGCGCCCGCGGTAGGTCGGGTCGCCCAGCAACGGATGTCCGAGTGCGGTCAGGTGAACGCGGATCTGGTGCGTGCGGCCGGTTTCCAGCCGGCAGCGCGATGAGCGATCGCGGCCCGAAGCGCTGCGACGACGTCGACGTGGGTTCGCGCGGGTTTGCCCGCTAGCGACAACCGCCATCGACGTGCGCTGCGTCGGGTGGCGTCCGATCGGCGCGTCGACGATCGTCGCGCGCGCGAGGTCGCCGTGCACCACCGCAAGATACTCGCGCGAAACCGTGCGCGCCTGCAGCTGCCGGACGAGATCGGTCTGCGCTTCGGGCGTTTTCGCGACGACCAGCGAGGCCGCTGGTGTCCTTGTCGAGGCGGTGGACGATGCCCGCGCGCGGCAACGCCGCCAGCGCCGGCGCGTGGTGCAGCAGCGCATTCAGCAGCGTGCCGTCCCAGTTGCCGCTGCCCGGATGTACGACGAGTCCTGCCGGCTTGTCGAGCACCAGGATAGCGGCGTCCTCGAACGCAATCGACAGCGCGCATGGCTTCCGGCGCGAACGACGGTCGCGCGCGAACCTCGGCCCTCGGTCGACCGCGATGCGCCTCGCCGCCGCGCAATTTTGCCGAGGGTTCGGTCGCCGCGACGGCGTCGACCGTGACGAGGCCCGCTTCGATCCAGCGCCTTCAGGCGGCTGCGCGAATGCTGCGGGAGCAATTGCGCGAGCGCCTGGTCGAGCCGGAGGCCCGGCGGCGCCCTCGGGCACGGTCAGCCGCGTGGCGCAACGGTGCGGCATGGCGCGGGAGGCCGGGTCCATGGGTCGGTTATAATTGCCGGCCGGAAGGAATGCAGCGGATGCCGATGACTATGCCAATCGAATCGTGGCGCGTCGTGCTCGCGGGCGCGCTGCTCGCGCTGGCGCTCGCCGGTTGCAGCTGGCTGCCCGACGGGAAAGGACGAGACCGCGAACTGGTCGGCCGACCAACTCTACCGCGAAGCGCACGACGCGTTGCTCGCCGGGAATTATACGCGGGCGACGAAGCTCTTCGAGTCGCTGGAGGCGCGCTACCCTACGGCCGCTACGCGCAGCAGGCGATCCTCGAATCGGCGTTCTCGAACTGGCGCGCCGGGGAACAGGCCGCCGCCATCGCGACCTGCGACCGCTTCATCCGCACGTATCCCAATCATCCCAACGTCGACTACGCGTACTACCTGAAGGGCCTCGTGCACTTCCGCGAGGACCAGGGCGTCTTCGGCTACGTGTACGAGCTCGATCTCTCCGAGCGCGACCCGAAGGAGATGCGCTCGTCGTTCGCAGCCGTTCAAGGAGCTGACGACGCGCTATCCCGAAAGCCAGTATTACGACGACTCGATACTGCGCATGAAGCTATCTGAACAACGCGCTCGGCATGTACGAGGTCAAGGTCGCGCTCTACTACTACAACCGCGGCGCCTACATTGCCGTCATGCCAATCGCGCGCAGCTCGCACTGGTCAACAACCCGCAGACGCCGTCCAATGCGGAGGCGCTCGCCGTCCTGGCGCAAAGCTACGAAAAGCTGGGCCTCACCCAGCTCGCCGACGATTCGAGGCGCGTCCTCACCAAGACGTTCCCGGACAGCAAGTACGTGAAGGGCTCCATCGACAAGCCGTGGTGGCAGATCTGGTCCCCGCAGGACACCACCTTGGGCGTGCAGGCCACTGGCGAACTCGCGACCAAGCCGTGGTGGAAGTTCTGGTGACGTAGGAGGCGCTCCGGACCCTAAGGACTAGAAACGCGATGGCGTCGTCCGCCTCGCGCGTGCGCTGCATCGGCGGCAGCGCCTGCCAGATGCGCCGCCCATAGGGTTTGTCGACCAGGCGCGGGTCGCAGATCATCAGCACGCCGCGGTCGGTCTCGGTGCGGATCAGCCGCCCCGCGCCCTGCTTCGAGCGCGATCGCGGCCTGCGGCAACTGCCACTCCATGAACGGATTGCCGCCGTCGCGCTTCAGGCGGTCGAGGCGCGCGGCAAAGCAGCGGATCGTCCGGCGGCGCGAACGGCAGCTTGTCGATGACGACGAGCGACAGCGCGGCGCCGGGCACGTCCACGCCTTCCCAGAAGCTCGCGCTGCCGAGCAAGCACGGCGTTGCCCAGCTCGCGGAAAGCGCACCAGCAGCTCCGACTTGCGAGCCATCGCCTTGCACCAGCAGCGGGTAGTCGAGACCTTCGCGCGCGAACGCCGCCGCAAGGCGCTCGCGCGCGTGCTGCAGCGCGCGCAGCGTCGTGAACAGCAGGAAGGCGCGCCCGCCGCTCGCCCGCAGCAGCGGCAGCGCGGCGTCGACGACGGCATCGGTATGCTCGAGCGAATTCGGCGCCGGCAATCCCTGCGGCACGTAGAGCAGGGCCTGCGCGGAATAATCGAACGGGCTGTCCCACGCGCCCGGTGGCGGCTTGGTCGAGCCCAGCTGCTGCGTGTACAGCGTGAAGTCGCGGCCGACCGCGAGCGTGGCCGACGTGAAGATCCACGCGCGCGCCGTAGACTCGACCTGGCGCTTGAATAGCGGCGCCACCGAAAGCGGCGACGCCTGCAGCTGGAAGCCGTAGGGCGTCACGTCGATCCAGCGGATCCAGTCGCCCTGCGTCGTCGGGGCCGTCCGGAATCGCCGTTTCGCCATCGCGCCATCGCGCAACCTGGCGCGCGGCTTCCTCGGCGCGCCGCGCGACCGATGGCGAGCTCCTCGCCGCGTTCGGCGAAGTGGCCCAAGCTCGGTGGCGAGCCGGTCGAGCGCGGCCGCGAGTCCGTCGAGCGCCTCGGCAAAGCCCGCGCGTCGCCAGCGCGATGTCGCGCGCGAACTTGCCGGGCTCGTTTCCGGCGGCCAGGCGCAGCCTGTGGATCGCGGGAACGAGTTCCGCGGCCGCGTCCGGGAAGCGCCGGCACGTCGCGCGCGGCGGTCCGCGCGACGACCTCGGCGTCGCGCGCCAGCTCGGCGAGCTGCCCGGCGCCGACCTGCTCGCCGAAGAAGAGCGTCGCGGTGTCCGGCAGCTGGTGCGCCTCGTCGAGGATCACCGTATTGCAGTTGGGCAGCAGCTCGGACGACGCCTTCGTCGCGCAGCATCACGTCGGCGAAGAACAGGTGGTGGTTGACGACGACGACATCCGCGTCGAGCGCGTCCTTGCGCGCCTTCAGCACGAAGCAGTCGCCGTGATACGCGCAGTTCTGGCCGAGGCAGTTGTCGCGCGTCGACGTGACGAGCGGCCAGATCGACGCGTGCTCCGGGCACGTCGGCGAGTTCGGCGCGGTCGCCGCGCTGCGTCGCGCGCGCGAACGCGATGATCTTCGGCAGATGGCGCGCGTCATCGCGCGACGGCAGCCGGTCCTTCGCGCGACGCGCGCTCGAGGTGGTAGTGGCAGACGTAGTTGGCGCGGCCCTTCGAGCAGCGCGATGGTCACCGGCACGCGCAGCGCGTCGCGCACCAGCGGCAGGTCGCGCTCGAACAGCTGATCCTGCAGCGTCTTGGTGCCGGTGGAGACGATCACCTTGCCGCCGTACAGCAGCGCGGGCACGAGATAGGCGAACGTCTTGCCGGTGCCGGTGCCGGCCTCGGCGACCAGCTGGCCGCGTGCGGCGATGGTCTGTCGCGACTGCCTGGCGCCATCGCCGAGCTGCTGCGGCCGGAAGTGAAAGCCCGGGCAACTCGCGCGCGAGCGTTCCGCCTTCGCCGAAGATCGCGGCGAGCGTCGGCGTCGCCGGAGGACGGTTGCGGCGCGTCGGGCCGCGATCTTCCGGCAACGGCGGTTCGACGTCCGATTTGGCGTACAACAGGCGTTCAGTTGGCGGTCGCCTTGGTCGCTGGCTTCGCGCTCCGCCTTCGTGGCAGCCGCGGGTTTCGCCTTGGGCGCGGCGGCTATCGAGGTGCGAATGGATTCCGTCCACGTGGGTGAATGCGACATAGGGCCGCGCGACGCGGACTCTTGTAGGCCTCGTCGGATTCGCCCGCCTGCCAGGTGAGGCCGGCCAGGGCTTCCAGCCACAGTTCCTGCAGCGTGCGCAGGCCGTTGACCGCGTCCTTCGACGGCGTGGCCTCGATCAACGCCGCCTGGTACGGCCGCGTGATGTTGATCTTCTGCTTGTCGACGCAATAGCTGCTCTTCGCGCCGTTCACGCCCTGCTGCGCCTTTTCATAGCCGAACTCGATGACCTCGATGCTCTTGATATGGCGGCACATCGTGTACAGGTGGCGCACCGCGTCGAGATAGCAATCGAGCGCGGTGTCGGAAGTTGTTGGGGCAGATGTAATTGCTTCCGGGCTGGAACTTCTGGGCGTTGCGCGCTGGCGCCAGGACGAACGGCGGCGAATGCGACGCAGGACAGCTGGCGAACGAACAGGCGGGAACGGAGTCGGCATGGCGGTCGCTCGGGTGCTGGTGGCGAATCCGTGAATGCTACCGCGCGGGACGCGCGCGCGGGAAGTCCGCCGAAAGTCGTACCGATGCTGGCGCAACCTGCGCGCTGCAAGCAACCGCACGCCGAGGCGGCCGGAGTTCCGGGCGTTCAGATCGTCACGCCGCCGGAGACTTCGATGACGGCGCCGTTGATGTACGACGCTTCGTCGGATGCGAGCCACGCGTACGTATTGGCGATTTCCTCCGGCAGGCCCAGGCGACCCATCGGAACCTTGTCCTCGATCATCTTGAGCACCTTGGCCGGGCATCGACGCGAGGATGGGCGTGGAGATGTAGCCCGGACAGATCGCGTTGCGCGCGGATGCCCTTGCTGCCCAGTTCGCGCGCCCACGTCTTGACCATGCCGATGACGCCGAACTTGGTCGCGGCGTAGTTGGTCTGGCCGAAGTTGCCGTAGATGCCCGACGATCGACGAGGCGTTGAGGATGCAGCCGGAATTCTGCGCGAGCATGATGTCCACGACCGCCTTGGTGCAGTTGTAGACGCCCTTCAGGTTGACGTCGATGACGCGATCGAACTGCTCTTCGCTCATCTTCTTGAACTGGGCGTCCTGCACGATGCCCGCGTTGTTGACCAGCGTATCGATCGCGGCCCCACTTGGCCATGACGCCTTCGACCATCTGCGCGATGCTGGCCTTGTCGGTGACGTCGACGCGGTAGCCGAGCGGCTTCGCCGCCGGCGCTCTGAATCAATCGCTGACGGTTTCGTCGACCGCGACGCGTGTTGATGTCGCAGACGGCGACCTTGGCGCCTTCCTTGGCGAACTTGACGGCGGTGGCGCGGCCGATGCCCTGTGCGGCACCGGTGATGATCGAGACTTTGCCCGTCAAACGCATGGATTTCCCTTGGTTGGTCCTGCATTCCGCCCGCGGGCACTCCTGGGCGCGGCTAAACCATTCAAATATAATGCGATATGGTGCGTCGCACAAGTGCAAATGTCAGTTTCATGACGCAGCTCAAGTCAGTGTTCACTTACGTGCTATTAAATTATATAAAACAATAGGTTAAGTAGATCATCCGTAGCGGGCCTCGGCGCGCCGCGAACATCGGTGGCGATGATCGGGCCGCGCGAGCATGCTGCGGGCGCGGTCCGGCCGACTGGCGATTCAGGCCGGCAGCCAGTGCTCGATCGTCAGCTGCAGCGACGCTGTTGCCCTGCCATTCGTTGATCTCCGGCCGGATAGGCTGCCCGGATGCGGCCGGGAGCGGGTCGGCGTGCTGGAACAGGATGGCCTCGAAGCGCTCTGGTCCGCGCGTCGAGCGTCATCCGCGTGTGCTTGCCGCCGACGATCCGGGTGTCGGTCACGTCGAACGTGTCGTCGAAGCCGGGGCGGGCATCCCTGTCCCCACACCCGCTCGCGCAATCCGGCGGCGAGCGCCGAGCGTCAGCTCGCCCGGCCCGAGGACGCCGTCGGACTCGTGGGTTCGATGGAGCTGCGCCGGCGTGCAGTCCGCTCGCGCGCGACTCGCTTCGAACGCCGCGGCGAAGTCCGGCAGCGCCGGACTCGTCATGGTCAAGCCGGCCGCGTATGCATGGCCGCCGAAGCGGGCGATGAGTCCGGGCACGTTGCGCTGGCCACGAGGTCGAGCGCGTCACGCAAATGGAAGCCGTCGATCGAGCGGCCGGAGCCCTTGAGTTCGCCGCCGCCGCCGCGCGCGAACACGATCGCCGGCCGGTGGAACCGCTCCTTGAGGCGCGACGCGACGATGCCGACCACGCCCTGGTGCCACTCTTCGCGGTAGAGGCAACAGCGTGAATTGGTCGACGCCGGCGCATCGTCCGACGCTGTCGCAAGTCGGCCAGCGCCTCTTCCTGCATCGACGCTTCGACGTCGCGACGCTCGCGGTTGAGGCGATCGAGCTCGCCGCGCCAGCGCCATCGCCTCGCCGGTGGTGTCCGCCAGCAGGCAACGGATTCCCAGCGACATGTCGGCGAGGCGTCCCGCGGCGTTGAGGCGCGGGCCGGCGACAAAGCCTAAATCGAATGCCGTGGCGCGGCGCGCGTCGCGGCCCGCGACCGCGAACAGCGCGAGCACGCCGGGTTGCGCGCGGCCGGCGCGGATGCGCGCGCAGCCCCTGCTCGACGAAGATCCGGTTCACCTGGTCGAGGCTGCACCACGTCGGCGACGGTGCCGAGCGCGACGAGGTCGAGCAGCTCGGCGAGGTTCGGCGTTCGCGCGCGTCGCGAAGACGCGCCGTCGCTCGCGCAGATCGCGCGCGTGTCGCCAACAGCACGTAGAACATGACGCCGACGCCCGCGATGTGCTTGCTCGCGAAGTCGCAGCCCGGCTGGTTCGGATTGACGATGATCGCCGGCGTCGGCAGCGTGCGCGCCGGGCAGGTGATGGTCGGTGATCAGCACGTCGATGCCGCAGCGCGCTGGCCGCTGCGACGCCGTCGACGCTCGGCGATGCCGTTGTCGACGGTGACGAGCAGGCGCGGCTTCGTCTGCGCGGCAAGCGCCACGATTTCAGGCGTCAGCCCATAGCCGAACTCGAAGCGGTTGGGCACGACGAAGTCGACTTCCGCGCCCATCGCCCGTAGCCCACGCACACCGACCGCGCAGGCCGTAGCGCCATCGGCGTCGTAGTCGGCGACGATGACGATGCGTTCTCGCTGCCGCGGATCGCGCTTCGCGATCGGCGCGGCATGCGCTGCCGTTCAGTCAGCGTCTTGGCCGCGGCAGCGCTGCGACACCGTCGGTCGCAGATCGATGCCGTCGCTACGCGATGCCGCGCGCCGCGTAACACGCGCGCCAGCACGCAGGATCGACGCCGGCGGCGACCAGCGCTTCCGCGGCGAGCCGGCACCGCGCGGCGGACGATCTCGACGGTCATGCGTCGTCCAGCGTCATGGCGTTGGCGGCGCGAACGTGCGTTCGCGCGAACGCTTGCGATACACGCGCTGCGTCAATGTCGGCCGCTGCGCCTGCCACGTCGGCGACAGCCCGGCGCCGTCGGCGACCAACGTCGAGCGAGGCGAGCCGGCCCACGCACGAGCGCCGCGAGCGCGCGCGGACCAGCCAGTTGCGTTCGAATATGGGCATGTTCGTAGCGTTGCGCAGGATCCGGCACCACGGTGCGCTCTCTTGCCGCGGCAGTTCCGACGAAGCCGGCGCGCGCGGCACGCGCACGCGAATTCGCCGCCGCAGAAGCGAGTGCCAGCGCCGCGCGCGACGGTCACCCCGGCCGGGCATCGGCCGCCGCGTAGGTCGCGACTGGACGGCGCGTCTGCACGTCCGCCGCGCGTGCCGCCGCCCAGAAATCCAGATCGCCGGTCGACGGGCGCGCACGCCGACGCGCTCGCGCGCACGCGTGCTCGGGCGTCGGCATGCAGCAGCATCTGCATCTCGCTCAGCCCCACCGGCGCCACGTCGCGGCGTCGGCGCCGCTTGCGGCAGGAGCGCGAATGGACCGGTCCTGCGCTGCGACAGCGGCGTGGTCGCCGAGGTCGGGCGCGCGTCGACACGCGCACGAACCATGCGTCGGGCCGTGGCGCAGCGAACACGAGTCCGTCGTCGGCCGAAGTGCGCGTTGAGCGTTGCGCGACGAGCAGCGGCGGTGGCTTCGACATCGAGGTCGCCGGTGCGTCCGCGCGAGCACGGACGTCGGCGCGGCCGCGCGACCAGCGAGACCGGGTCCGCGCGCAGACACGTAGCATTGCCGCCGGCATCGAACGGCCCGCCCAGCGCCGCAGCAGCGGCGCCGGCAGCGAGTCCGGCGTTGCCGAGGCGCCGATGGCAGATGTCGCAGCGACGGTATCGAGTTCCTCCGCGCCGCGTCACCGGTGCGCCTGCAAAGTGCGCGAGTGTCCGCGCGCAGTGCACGTTCGGTCGCGATGCAGGGCGCAGCAGTCCAGCGTTGCGACGAGCGTGAGATGCATCGCGCTAAGGTCGGGAACGGCGCGAGTGGATGGCGGAAGCGACGCAATCGGAAGCGTCGACGCGACGGCGACGAAATGAGGGCAACACCGGGGCCAGCATCGGGCCGATTGCTGCGCGCGCGCGGAACCTTACCGGTTGAGTTGAGTCTAGCATGCGATAATCGCGGCCCGTCGCCAGTAACAGCGCAGATATTCTCTCGTGTCTCCCGACTGGCCGTCGGCCTGCGCTACACGCGCGCCCGCAAGGGATCGGGCCGCAATACATTCATCTCGTTCATCTCGCTGATGTCGATGGCGGGCATCGCGCTCGGCGTCGCGGCGCTGATCGTCGTGCTGTCCGTGATGAACGGCTTCCAGCAGGAACTGCGCAACCGCATCCTCGCGGTCGCGTCGCACATCGAGGTCGCGCGGCGTGCCCGCAGCTCGACCGACTGGCGCGAAGATCGCCGCCGCTTGCGCGGCAGGATCCGCGCGTCATCGGCACCGCGCCGTACGTCCTCGGACAGGCGATGCTGGCTGCGGGCGACGTCAATCGCGGCGCGCTTGATCCGCGGGATCGATCCGGCGCTCGAGGACACCGTCGCCGACATCGGCACGCCACATGCGGCGCGGTGCACTGTCCGATCTTAAGCCCGGCGAATTCGGCATCGTGCTGGGCGGCGAGCTCGCGCGCGCGCTGGGCGTGCTGCCTCGGCGATTCGGTCGTCGTGATCACGCCGCAGGGCACGGTCACGCCGGCCGGGACGCTGCCGCGCGTCAAGAGCTTCAAGGTCGTCGGCACTGTTCGAGGTCGGCATGTATCGAGTTCGACAGCGGGCTCGCGCTCGATCAACATCGACGACGCGCAGAAGCTCTACCGGCTCGACGGCGTGTCCGGCGTGCGGCTCAAGCTCGACGACCTGTTCGCCGCGCCGCTGGTCGCGCGGAGCCTGCTGGCAGACGCTGCCGGTGTCGACGCCGAAGTGCGCGACTGGACGCGCAATCACGCGAACTTCTTCCGCGCCGTCGCAGATCGAGAAGCGCGTGATGTTCATCATCCTCACGCTGATCGTCGCCGTGGCGGCGTTCAACATCGTGTCCGCGCAGGTGATGGTCGTGACCGACAAGCAGGCCGACATCGCGATCCTGCGCACGCTGGGCGCGTCGCCGGCGTCGATCATGGCGATCTTCATCGTGCAGGGCGCGCTGATCGGCATCATCGGCACCGCTGATCGGCGTCGTCGGGCGGCATCGCTGCTCGCGCTCAACATCGGCACCGTCGTGCCCGTGCGATCGAGCGCCTGCTCAACGTCGCAGTTCCTCGACAAGATCGATCTACTACATCAGCGACCTGCCGTCGGACCTGCAGCGCGGCGACGTGGTCACGATCGCCGGCATCGCGCTCGTGCTCGCGCTCGCTCGCGACGCTCTATCCGGCGTGGAAAGCCGCGCGCGTCAATCCGGCCGAGGCGTTGCGCTATGAGTGAACGTCGCGCCCGGTGTCTGGCCTGCAGCGGCCTTGCCAAGACCTACACCAGCGGCCCGCCGACGTTGCCGGTGCTGAACGGGCGTCGACCTCGACGGTGCATGCCGCGGCGAGCGGGTCGCGATCGTCGGCGCTTCGGGCTCGGGCAAGAGCACGCTGCTGCATCTGCTGGGCGGCCTCGACGCGCCGACCGCGGGCGAGGTCACGCGTCGACGGCGCCGCGCTTCTGCGTCGCTGTCCGAGGCCGAGCGCGGCCGCGTGCGCAACCGCGCGCTCGGCTTCATCTACCAGTTCCATCACCTGCTGCCGGAGTTCACGCGCGGTCGAGAACGCGGCGATGCCGCTCGCTGATCCGCCGCATGACGCCGGCGCGACGCGCAGCGACGCGGCCGCGGCGATGCTCGAGCGCGTCGGCCTCGGCCATCGGCTCGACGCATCGGCCCGGCGAGCTGTCGGGCGGCGAGCGGCAGCGCGTGGCGCTCGCGCGCGCGCTGGTCACCGCAGCCGCGCTGCGTGCTCGCCGACGAGCCGACCGGCAACCTCGACCGCCGCACCGCGGGCAGGTGTTCGACCTGATGCTCGAGCTGAACGCGCGTCGTCGGCACCGCGCTCGTGATCGTCACGCACGATCCTGAGCTCGCCGCGCGCACCGATCGCACGCTGCACCTCGTGGATGGCAAGCTGGGCTGACTGATTTGCGTTAACTCATTTGCGTCAATACCGACGGGGATAGGGTCGAGCGAGCGCCACAGATACCACGTCGCGACGCTGCGCCACGGCTGACCACAGCGCCGCGAACTCGCGCAGTTCCAGCCGCGGCACCGGCGCTCGCCGCCGTTGATAGTGGACAGCGATGCCTGCTGCACGTCCGATGTCGGCGACGGGGGAACACGTCAGGCGCGCAGCTCGTGGAACATCAGGAAACATCTCGGCAGTCCAGCGGCCGATGCCCTGCACGGCGGTCAGGCGCATCGATCAGCGTCTTCGTCGTCCAGCGCCGGCCATTCGCTGCGGGTCGAGCGCGCCGGAAACGAAGTGGCGCGCGAGGTCGCGGATATACTCGGCCTTGCGCTCGGAGGACCGCACGCGGCGCAGCGTCGGCATGCGCGTGCGGCCGACGCGCGCCGGCATCAGGCACGATGTCGTCGCCGCTCGCGCGCTGCGGTCGCCTGACGAACCGCGCTCCAGATCGTCTGCGGCGGCCTTGACCGAGATCTGCTGGCCGACGATGGCGCGGGCGAGCGTCGTGAACGGGTCGCCGCGGCGGTACAGACGGAAATGCCTGGAAATGCGCGCGGATCAGCCGCGCGCATGACCGGGTCCCGCTGGCCGAGCGAATGGGTGGCTTCGTCCCAATAGGCGGGTTTCATCGGCTGGATCGGCGGGGGCGAATTGGCATGGGAGATGGGCATGGAAGTGGTACATTGGCGCGCTTTTTTTCGGGGGCGGGATGTGTCTGAAGCGTTTGCATCCGGAGTTGTGGCGGCTGGCCTGCAGCGGACGTCGTCCGCGGCTTGCCGCCGCGGCGCGCTGCGCTGTCGCTGTACGCGGCAGCGGGTTCGGCCGCGGCGGATCCCGAACAAGGTTCTGCGCATCGCGTTTCCGACCGCCGAGACCGGCTTCGACCCGGCGCGCGTCTCCGATCTCTACTCGGACACGATCAACGAGGCGATCTTCGAGCGGCTGCTGACCTACGACTACCTCGCGCGGCCGGCGAAGCTCGTGCCGATGGCGGCCGAGGCGATGCCGAGGTCGCCGACGAACGGCAGCATCTACACGTTCCAGCTGCGCAAGGGCATCTATTTCACGCCGGACCCCGCGTTCAAGGGCGCGAAGCGCGAGCTCGTCGCGCAGGACTTCGTCTACTCGTTCATGCGCTTCGTGGATCCGAAGAATCCGTTCGCCGTACGGCGTTCCTGATCGAAGGCAAGATCGAGGGCCTCGACGACGCTCGCCGCAGCGGCGAAGAAGACCGGCAAGTTCGACTACGACGCCGAAGTTGCCGGGCCTGCAGGCGGTCGACCGCTACACGCTGCGCTTCAGGCTGACGCAAGCGCGACTACAACTTTCCGCTACGTCGATCGCGCATCCGTCGTTCGGCGCCGTGGCGCGCGAGGTCGATCGAGGCCTACGGCGACGAGTACGATCGCGCATCCGGTCGGCACCGGCCCGTACGTGCTGAAGGAGTGGAAGCGCGGCGCCAAGATCGTGCCTCGAGGCGAATCCCGGACTACCGCGGCTTCATCTGGGACTTTCAGCCGACGCCCGGATGCGTGGGACGATGCGCGTCGATCGCGGCGATGACGCGGCAAGAAGATGCCGCAGATCGGCCGCGTCGAGATCAGCATCATCGAGGAGGAGCAGTCGCGCTGGCTCGCGTTCAACCAGAAGGAGCTCGACTACCTCAACCTGCCGGCGACGTTCGCGCACGCAGGTGTTCGACGCGGACAATCAGCTGAAGCCGGAGTGGGCGGAGCAGAGCGTCATCGCTCTTCCGCGCCGATCGATCCGGACATCACGCTACACGTACTTCAATTTCCAGCGATCCGGTGGTCGGCGGCTTCAGCAGGAGAAGATCGCGCTGCGCGCGCGCGATCATCATGGCGTACAACGCTCGACGAGGAGATCCGCGTCGTCCGCAAGAACCAGGCGGTCGCCGCGCGAGATGCCGATTCCGGCCGGCGTGGTCGGCCACGATCCGACGTACCGCACGCATCAACCGCTACGATCCCGAGCTCGCGAACAAGCTGCTCGACTACTTCAGCTACAAGGCGCGGCAAGGACGGCTACCGCACGCTGCCCGACGGCAAGCCGCTGACGATCAAGCTACGCCACCGGGATCACGCGCCGATCGACCGCGAGCACAACGAGCTGTGGAAGAAGTCGATGGACGCGATCGGCGTCCGCATCGACTTCCAGGTGATCGACGTTCGCCGACCACCTGAAGGCGGCGCAAGGCATGCCAGCTGATGATGTGCGGGCGCGGCGTGGAGCGCCGATTATCCCGGACGGCGACAACTTCATGCAGCTCCTCTACGGCCCGAACACCGGCCAGAGCAACAACGGCTGCTACGAGTCGAAGGCGTTCGACGCGTTCTACGTCAAGTCGCACGCAGATGCCCGATCTCGCCGGAGCGCAACCGCCTGTTTCTCGAGATGTCGCGCCAGATGGAGGTCGACGGCGCGTGGAGCCTTGCACGTGTCGCGCGAGCGCAACCAGCTGATCCGGCCCTGGGTGCACGGGTTACAAGAAGCACCCGATCCTGGCACGCCGAGTATCAGTACCTGGACATCCAGCCGCTGGCAGCACTGAAAATCGTCCTGCAGCAGACGTGCGCGAGAGTCGCTGATGACGAAGTTGGCCATTGCGGCGGTGGTCGGCACTCCGTTCTGTTCTCGTTATCGCGTCGGCGCATCGCGGCGCCGATCATGAACAAGGTGATCCGCGACGTGTTTCCCGGCGGGCGAGAGAGGCTTCGATCCCGCCGGCGACACGACCTGTATTCAGGCACGATCGAGCAGGCGATCTTCGAGACGCTGCTACGTACGACTACCTGGCGCGGCCGGCGCAAGCTCGTGCCGCTCGCCGCCGACGGCGCTGCCGCAGATCACCGACAACGGCAAGACGTACCACGATCAAGATTGCGAAGGGCATCTACTTCACCGCCGATCCGGCGTTCAGGGGCAGAAGCGCGAACTGATCGCCGAGGACGTCGATCTATTCGCTGAAGCGCCTGGCCGATCCCGAAACTGCGGTCGCCGTGGGCGTTCCTGGTCTCGAAGGCAGATGTTCGTCGGCCTGGACGAGGAAGTCGCCGCGGCGAAGAAGTCGGGCAAGTTCGACTACGACAAGAAGCTGCCGGGCATGGAAGCGGTCGGACCATGCACACGCTGCGGTTCCGGCTGAAGGACACCGACTACAACCTGCCTATGTGCTGGCGCACGAGCCGACGAAGCGTCGTCGCGCGCGAAGTGATCGAAAAGTACGGCGAGTCCGACGGCCGGGCGATGAGCCAACCCGGTGGGCTCCGGGCCCCTACAAGCTCGTGCAAGTGGGTCCGCAGCTCGAAGATCGTGCTCGGAAGCCAATCCGGAACTACCGCGGCTTCATCGTGGGACTTCGAGCCGCAGGATGCCGCCGACCGAGAAACTCGTCGCGCAGATGAAGGGCAAAGAAGATGCCCCAGGTCGGGCCGCGTCGAGGTCAGCATCATCGAGGAGGACCAGTCGCGCTGGCTCGCGTTCCAGAACGGCGAGCTCGACATCATGAACATGGAGGGTCCGCTCGCGCCGCAGGCGATCGTCGACGGCAAGATCAAGCCCGAACTCGCCGACGAAGGGCATTCGCCTGGCCGCATCGTCGATCCCGAGATCTCGCTACACCTACTGGAACTTCGAGGACCCGGTCGTCGGCGGCCTCTACCAAGGAGAAGATCGCGCTGCCGCCGCGATGGCGATGTCCTACAACGTCGCCGAGGACATCAAGGTGATCCGCAACGGGCAGGCGGTCGAGGCGCAGTATCCGATCCCGCCGCGGCGTCGTCGGCCACGTGCCGGACTGGAAGAGCAGCGATCAAGTACGATCCCGCCGCCGCCAACGCGCTGCTCGACACGTTTCGGCTACAAGAAGGGCGCGGACGGCTGGCGGACGCTGCCCGACGGCAAGCCACTGGTCGTCACGCTCTTGTCGCGTCCCGACACGCTGGGACGCCAGCAGGACGAGACTATGGAAGAAATCGCTCGACGCCATCGGCGTGCAGATGGACGTGCACAAGGACAAGTTTGCCGGAACTCCTCAAGCTCGAGAAGCAGTGCAAGCTGTCATGAGCCGCGCGGCGGCGTGGATCGCCGACTACCCGGACGGCGACAATTTCATGCAGCTCCTCTACGGCCCAAATACCGGGGCAGAGCAATTGCGGCTGCGCAAGATTCCGGAATATGATGCGCTCTACGCCAGGACGACGAAGATGCCGCCGGGGCCGGAGCGCGACAAGCTGTACCAGGAGATGACGCGCATCATCGAGGCCTACGCGCCGTGGCGGCTTGACCATCAGCCGCTACCGCAACCAGCTGATCCAGCCGCGGGTGCGAGGGTTACAAGAAACACCCGATCCTGCACGCGCAGTGGCAGTATCTCGACGTGCGCCGGAACGCGAAGTAGCTTGCGAACGCGATAGGAGGAGGCCCATGGCAGCTTATATCATCCGGAGACTGTGGCAGATGGCTCCCGACGATGCTCGGGGTGGTGCTGCTCGTGTTCCTCCTGTTCAACTGGGTCGGCGGCGATCCGGCCTACGTGCTCGCCGGCAAGATCTCCAACCAGGAGCAGATCGACAACATCCGCCGCCAGCTGGGCGTCGACCAGCCGTACTACGTCCAGCTTGTGGATCTTCGTCAAGCAGATCGCTGACCGCGGACTTCGGCGCGTCGTGGAGCACCAACGAGAGCGTGTCGCACATCCTCGCCACGCGCCTCGGCCCGTCGCTGACGGTGCTGATCCCGCTGCTGATCCTCGGTCACTATCATCGCCGTCGGGCTCGCGCTTGCGCGTCGCCTACGTGCGCGGCTCGCTGACCGACCGCGATGGTGATGATCGTCTGCACCGTCGGCCTGTCGATCTCGATCCTCGTCTACATCATCGTGCTTCCAGTACGTGTTCGCCTACAAGCTCGGCTGGTTCCCGGTGCAGGGCTGGGGCAACGACTTCTGGGAAAACCTGATCGAGTACGCGTCGCTGCCGATCCTGATCGGCGCTCGCCGTCAGCATCGCGCCCAACCTGCGGCTGTACCGCACGTTCGTCCTCGACGAGATCAACCAGGATTACGTGCGCACCGCGCGCGCCAAGGGCGTGGGCGAGAACCGCATCATGTGGATCCACGTGCTGCGCAACGCGTCGATCCCGATCATCACGAACCTGATGGCCGGCACTGCCGGGCCTGCTGCTGGGCTCGTTCCTGATCGAGCGCTTCTTCTCGATCCCGGGCATCGGCCGCGAGGTCATCCTCGCCGTCGAGCGCTCCGACTTCCCGGTCATCAAGGCGCATCACGGTCTACGTCGCGTTCGCGACGATGCATCGTCAACCTGCTCGCCGACCTGATGTACAAGGCGCGTCGACCCGCGGGTCCAGTTGAAGTACGGGGCGGCGATGCCGATCGATACCGCACTGAATCCCACCGCCGCCGGCCCGCGGCAAGTCCCGCACACCGTTTCGCCGGGACTCTGGACGCTCGCCTGGCGGCGCCTGCAAGACCGACAGCGTGGCGATGGTTTCGCTGGCGATCGTCGCCGCGTTCATCCTGCTGATGATCATCTCCGGCGTCGGGACTCATCGCGAAGGACTGGGCGAAGGAGGTCGGCGTCAACTACGCGCCGCCGTCGTGGATCACGCTAGGCGCTACGGATACGTCCGCGCCGGCCTCGCTGCGCCCGGCGCGGCGGAGCCGCGGTTCCGGCGGGTCCCGACACCGGGAGCGCGTTCAATTCCACCGTCGTCGATCCGCTGGCGGACGTGATGAACGAGTTGAAAGGCGGCAAGAAGCGGCCGACAGCCGGCTGCGGACGAGAGCAAGGTCGTCGATCCGCTCGCCGACGTGATGAAGGACATCCAGTCCGGCCAGGCCGGGCGCCAAGGCAGCCGCCGTGGAGGAACGCCGCGCGACGCTGCCGTTCGGCGGCGACAAGTGGGGCCGCGACATCATCGCGAAAACCATCAAGGGCTCCGAGACGTCGATCTTCGTCGGCCTCGCCGCGGCCGTCGTCGCCGTGTTCATCGGCACGGTGCTGGGCGCCTTCGCCGGTTACTACGGCGCGTTGGGTCGACGACGCGCTCGAACTGGTTCTACAGCGTGTTCAGCTCGATTCCCTACCTGCTGCTCATCCTCGCCGTGGCCGCGGTGCTGCAGCAGAAGGGCACGTTGACGATCGTCCTCATCCTGGGCTTGACCGGCTGGAGCGGCGTGTTCCGCCTGATCCGCGCCGAATACCTGAAGCACAAGGGGCGCGAGTACGTGCATGGCGGCCGACGCGCTCGGCGCATCGAACGGCCGCGAGATGTTCGTGCACATCTTTCCCGAACGTCTCGCACGTCGTGCTGGTGCAGCTGTCGATCCTCACGGTCGGCGTTCATCAAGGCCGAAGTCATCCTGTCGTTCCTAGGCTTCGGCGTGCCGGTCGACGTCGTGTCGTGGGGCTCGATGCTGAACGAGGCGCAGAACGAGCTGATCCTCGGCAAGTGGTGGCAGCTCGTCGCCGGCGACCATCGCGATGGCCACGCTGGTGACCGCGTTCAGCCTGTTCACCGACGCGCTGCGCGAGCGCGCTCGATCCGAAGCTCAAGGGCCGCACAGGACACTGACATGGATTCCACCGAATCGCTCTTGATCCGCTGGTTCGCATCCGCGACCTGCGCGTCTCCTTCCGCCTCGACAAGCACACGACGTTCGAGGCCGTGAAGGGCATCTCGTTCGACATTCCGAAGAACGCGACCATCGCGCTGGTGGGCGAATCCGGCTCCGGCAAGTCGGTTACGGCGCTGGCGATCCTCGGCCTGCTGCCGCCCGAGAACACGCTCGTCGACGCGAAGAGCCAGATCATCTACGGCGGCCGCAACATCATCGGCATGCCTGCCGGAGCTGCGCGCACTGCGCGGCGCCGACATCTCGATGATCTTCCAGGAGCCGATGACATCGCTCAATCCGGTGTTCACCGTCGGCTTCCAGCTGGAGGAGGTGCTGCGCCTGCACATGGGCCTGCGCGGCGACGCCAGCGCGCAAGCGCGTCGATCGCCCTGCTGGACGAGGTCGGCATCCCGGAACCGGAGCGCGCGCATCGACACGTTCCCGTCGCAGATGTCCGGCGGCCAGCAGCAGCGCGTGATGATCGCGATGGCGATCGCCTGCGAGCCCAAGCTGCTGATCGCCGACGAGCCGACGACCGCGCTCGACGTCACGATCCAGAAGCAGATCCTCGACCTCATCGCCGACCTGCAGAAAAAGCACCAGATGTCGGTGTTGTTCATCACGCACGACCTGGCCGTCGTCGGCGAGATCGCCGATCGCGTGGTCGTGATGCGCAACGGCGAGATTCGCGAGCAGGGGCCGCGAAGCAGGTGTTCGAAAATCCGCAGGACGCGTACACCAAGGCGCTGCTCAAGTGCCGGCCGCAGATCGACCGCCGGCCGGTGCGCCTGCCCGTGATCGACGACTTCATGACCGGCGATGGCCAGGGTCCGCAGGACATTCTCGAGCGCACGCGCGGCGTCGAGCCCGGGCGACCCCATCGTGCTCGAGGTCCGCAACCTCGGCAAGAGCTTCTATTCGCGCGAGGGCACTGTTCGGCAAGCGCGAATTCAAAGCCGTCGAAGGACGTGTCGTTCACGCTGGCGCAGCGGCAAGACGATCGGCCTGGTCGGCGAGTCCGGGTCCGGCAAGACCACGGTCGGGCCTGACGCTGATGCGGCTGCACGAGGCCACGACCGGCGAGGCGCTGTTCGACGGCCGCGACATCCTCGCCATGACGCCGAAGGAGTTCATGCACTACAAGCGGCGCATCCAGATCATCTTCCAGAATCCGTATGCGTCGCTCAACCCGCGCTTCATCGTCGGGCAGATCCTCACCGAGCCGATGCAGATCCACGGCATCGGCGCCGACGCGCAGGAGCGCACCGAACTCGCGCTTCGAGTTGCTCGCACAAGGTCGGGCTGCCCGAAGTCTCGTTCTACAAGTATCCGCACGAATTCTCCGGCGGGCAGCGCCAGCGCATCGCGATCGCCCGCTGCCTCACGCTCAAGCCCGACATCCTGATCTGCGACGAGTCGGTGTCGGCGCTGCGACGTTTCGGTGCAGGCGCAGGTGTTGAACCTCCTGCAGGACCTGCAGGCGGAATACTCGGCTGTCCTACATCTTCATCTCGCACGACCTCGCCGTCGTGAAGTACATCTCCGACCAGGTGATGGTGATGAACGAGGGCGAGATCGTGGAAATCGCCAATTCCGACGAGATCTATCGCAATCCGCGGAGGCCCTACACCAAAGCGGCTCCTCGCATCCATTCCCAGGGGCTGGCACCCGGGTCACGCGCACGCCCACGCATAGCGTCGGCGGCCGATTTACGGAGCCCCGCCCCGATCAAGACTCCGCCAGCGCGTCCAGCGCGGGGCCGACGACGCGAACGATCCGCCAGTCCGGCAGCACGGCAGCCGCGCCGAGCGACCGGTAGAACCTCGATCGCGGACGCTCCAGTCGAGGACGCGCCCATTCTGAAATCGCCCGCACTCGCGCTCGCGCGCGCGATTCGCGCGAGGGCCTTGAGCATGGCGTTGGCGCAACCGCGCCGGCGGTACTCCGGACGGACGAACAGGTCCTCGAGCCAGAGACCGGGCCGGGCCCAGGAAGGTCGAGAAATTGTGGAAAAAAAGCGCAAAGGCGGCGGCGTCGCCGTTACTCCACGCCAACAGCACCTCCGCCCGCGGCGCAGGGCCGAAGAGCGCGGATTCGATGTCGGACTCGCTGGCAACGGAAAGGTGGGTGAGCTTCTCGTACTCGGCCAGTGCGCCGATCATCGCGTGGATAGCGGCGACATCCCCGCGCGCGGGCGGGGCCGATGATAGTGAACGTCGCGCCGCGGCAGGAATTCAAGTCGGGCCGGAGGATGTGTTACACAAACCGGTTGTTTTTGACTGGCTGGCCTGGCCCGACGATTTACCGGACTTGGGCCGCCCGGAGGCGATCCAGTTTTGCCGCATAAAGATCGTGGTCCTTGCGCGTCGTGCTGTATTCCAGCGCCTTGACGAGTTCGCGGCGCGCGCCTGCTCGGTATCTCCCAACCCGAGCGAGGCAACGGCAAAGCCAATAATGAAATTCATCGTTATAGGGCGCGCGCACGACTTCCTTGGCGAAATGCTCGCGCGCGCGGCCTAAGTCGCCCTGGCGCAGCGCCGTCATGCCAAGGGCCAGGTAGGAGTAGGGGGCGGATTCGGCTCCAGCGTCGCGAGCTTCGCTGCCAGCGACGCCGCCTCGGCCGCGCGGCCCGACGCGGTGAGCACCGAGACGAGGTTCGACATGATCTTGGTGTTCTCGGGATCGCGCGCGAGGGCGTAGACGAACACCTTCTCCGCCTCCCGCCAAGTTGCCGTGGCGCTGGTAGATCACGCCCAACGTATTGAAGGAACTCAGGAATCGAGGTTCGTGGAGGATCGCCGCGCGGGCCCAGCCATAGGCGTCGTCCAGCTTGCCCCGGCTGAACGATTCGGCGGCGCGGTTGTTCATGTACATGGCGACGATCGTTGTTTCTTGGATGACCCGCGTGGACATGCCGCGTGTTTCCTGCGGGGGAGGAAATCGATCGTCATCTGATCGCTGGCGGCACGTCCAAACATGACGTTGTCGGCCGCCCGGATACCGAGCGTCAGGTTGACGTGGCCGATGAAATAGTGAATGTCGCCATCGCGGCTCCAGGCTTCGCTGGCGACGGCATTCTGGTAGCGAACCGGCAGGCCGAGTTCATTGGCGAAGGCCGCGCAGTCATGATCACCATCGACAGGCAATTCCCCGCCCGCGCGGCGAATGTCTGCGCAGCGTTGCGCGTGACCTGCGTATCGTATTCGAGCTTGAGCTGGCCTTTGGCATAGGAGCGAGTCAAAGAGCCCTTGCCGGGCGCCTTTGTTGATCAGCTCGTCGGCTATATCCACGCGCAAGAAGCGCATGTCATCGCTGAGCGCAAAGATGTCATCGGCGCTGATGCGCGTCGATGGCGTGCCGAAGAGTTCGTCGTGCAGCAGGCCGTCGATCGACGGCGGGGGTAGCGGAGCGGGGTTGCGCATGCGGCGAGCAGCAACGCGGTCAGCGCGACGGTCCAGGATCTCATCGGCGCCTCCTGTTTTCCCCTTCCTTCAAGCTGGCCGGGTACGCCGGTCACGCCCCCAAGCCCTTGGCCGACTCCAGATCGAATATTACGCCCGAATTGGGCGTTGCAATATTGATCGCGGCCTTTCACCAAATAGTTGAACACAACAACAACGGGTTGCTGCAACGCAGCACGAAGGTTCGACATTGCTTTTCTCGGCCTCTTCCGGCAAATGGCAATCGCTGTTGGCTCGTAATTCGAGAAACCTATCTCGATCTTGGTGGATTCGGTTCATCGAAAAAGGGTACCGATTCAATCAAATCAGCAGCGTTGGTCGCGACGTGCGCGAAGCGGTAGCGAAATTGCAACAACTCGCCTTCGCCGCCGTCGTCTCTCCGCATTTCCATTGCCCGGAATTCCACGCTGCGGTAATGTGGCGCTGTCTGGAGGATGCGCGCGGCGACACGATCGCCTCGCCGCTTTAAATCATTCTTTCTGGGGGTCCTACGATGAACAAATTTGGCAGAAAAACTGTCGCTTGCGATCGTGGAACGCGCTGTAGCGCAGGCATGGTCGTCGGTCTGGCGGCGCCTGCGCGCCTGCGCGCAGCAAACCACCCCGCCGGCGACAACAACAACGACAACGCCGCAGAAAATAGAAAGAGTCGAAATCACCGGCTCGCGCCTGCCTTCGCCGACACTCGAAAGCACCAGCCCCGTCAACGTTATATCGGCGCAGGACATCAAGTGGGACGGGTATTACCAACCACCTCGGACATCGTCAACCAGTTGCCGTCGGCCTTTCGCCGAATACGGCAGCAACCTGTCCAACGGTGCCACCGGAACCTCCAGCGTCAATCTTGCGCAATTTGGGGTCCTCGCGCACCCTGGTGCTCATTGACGGCAAGCGGCTGCCCGCGGGCAGCCCGACGTTCTGGGCAACCGACCTCAACACCATCCCGTCGGGGCTGATCGACCGCATCGAAGTCCTGACGGGCGGTGCGTCGGCGGTCTACGGCTCCGATGCCATCGCGGGCGTCGTGAACTTCATCATGAACGACCACTTCGAGGGCGTTCAGGTGCAGTGGAACGGCAACGGCTTCAACCACCAGCAGCAGGGCAGCTACGGCAACCTCGCGAAGCTACCGGTAGGCAATCCCACGTATTTCAGGTCCCGGGCGACAATGGCCTGATCGGATCATACGCAGAACTTCAACATGCTGATCGGCGGCAACCTTCGCCAACGGCAAGGGCCAACGCAACCGCGTATTTCAGCTGGCGCCAAGCGCAGGCGATCCTCCAGAAATCAGCGTCAACTACAGCGCCTGTGCGCTGTCGAGCGGAACGAGATTGACGGGCGGCTGACGTGCGGCGGCTCGGGCACATCGGCCGTCTGGCTACTTCTACCAACAGCGACAACCGCCAGCGGTATCTTTACGATCGCCGAACTCGGCGGGCGACACGCGTCCGTTCATTCACTGCGACCGACGACTTCAATTTCGGTCCGTACAACTACTACCAGACCCCGCAAACGCAGTACGCTCGCCAACGTGTTCGCCCACTACGACGCGCTGCCCAACGTGCGCGCCTACGCCGAAGTTCGACTTCTCGCAGACGTCAACGACTTTGCAGGTCGCGCCGGGCGGCGAGTTCTTCAACAAGCAATACCCGCTGAACAACGACAACCCGCTGCTGTCGCAGAGCTTCAAGGACGCGATGGGCATCACGGCGGCGCACGCCGGGGACCGTCTACATCGGCCGCCGCAATGTCGAGGGTGGTGGCCGCACAGGAGATCACGCTCAGCGACTGGCGCTACGTGCTGGGCGCGAAGGGCGACCTGTTCAACAGCACGTGGAACTGGAACGGCTGGTGGCAGTCCGCAAGAACACGCAGCAGAATTTCTACGGCAACTACTTCTCCATCAACAAAATCACCAAAGCGCCTCGACGTCGTCACCGACCCGGCGACCGGCCAGCCGGCGTGCGCGTCCGCTGTCGCCGGAACCGATACCGCCTGCGTTCCGTGGGACATCTTCCACACCAATGGCGTCACGCCGGCGGCGCTCGACTTACCTCCAACACGCCGGGATTTTCGAACGGCTTCACCTCGCAAAGCGTGGTCGGTCTCCAGTTCGATTCCGACCTGGGTGCGGCCTACGACTGGCGTACGCCCTGGGCCAAGAACGGCGCGGCCGTCGCGCGTTGGCTATCGAGCGGCGCGTCGAGAAACTCACTTACCAGGTCGACGACGCGCTGGTGTCGGGGACCTTTCCGGCTTCGGCGGGGCCAGTCCCGCCATCATCGGCCAGTACACGGTCAAGGAATACTACTTCGGAGGGTCGCCTGCCGATCATGGAGCAGCGGGACTGGGCCTACCTGCTGAGCGTCAACGGCGCCTATCGCTACTCGGACTACACCACCGGCGTCCACACGCCAATTCGTACCTGGTCTCGGCGTGGAATGGGCCCCGGTCAGGGGACTAGCTAAGTTGCGCGCGGCACATACCAGCAGGCCACGCGCGCGCCCAACATCATCGAGCTGTTCACGCCGGCGTCGACTCAACCTGTTCAACATGTACGTCGACCCCTGCGCCGGGCCCAGACCCGACGCGGCTCGCTGGCGGGCTGCATAGCGCTCGGGCCTGCTCTGCCGCCAGGTACGGGGCGGCAAACCTCGGCAATCCCGCGCGGCCAGTACAACATCTCGCAGCGGGCGGCAACCCCAACCTGCAAGCCGGAGACGGCACACACCTATACGATCGGCCTGGTCATGACGCCGCTGCCCGAACCTGAGCGCGCACGATCGACTACTGGAACATCGACCTCGAGGACGCGATCGGCGCATCAACCCCGCCGTGTTCGAGTTGAACTCGTGTGTGTTCCTGGGCCAGTTGTGCAACACGATACATCGCGCTCCCGGGTACCGGCTCGCTGTGGCGCAGCACCGACGGGTTCGTCGAAGGCACACTCAAAAACATCGGCAGCGCGAGAAGACGGACGGCATCGATATCAACGCTGAACTACAACACGCCGATCAAGGATTGGGGCAGCGTCAACGTGAGCTTTGTCGGCACGTGGCTCAACAAGTTCAAGTGCAGCCTATCGCCGGGCGGGGATCGTATGACTGCGCGGACTTGTGCGGCGTGGTTTGCGCGTGCGCCCCTCCTCAATTCCGCTCCAAGCTGCGTGGGACCTGGAACACGCCGTGGTTCAACACGGCGCTCTCGCCGGCCTGGCGGTATTACGACTCGGTGGATATCGATGCCAGCAGCAGCAACCCGCTTCTCGCCGCGCCTTTCAACCCGGTCAATGGAAAGCTCGACTCTCAGAACTACATCGACCTGGCGCTGTCCGTGGCAACATCGACAAGAACTTCACGCTGTACGCCGGCTGCAACAACGTCTTCGACCAGGATCCGCCGATCATCAGCTCTCACGATCGCCGGCCTGGCCTTCGGCAACGGCAATACGTATCCGCAGGTCTACGACTCGCTTGGCCGCAACTTCTTCCTGAGCGTCACCGCCAAGTTCTGATTTCCGGACGAGCCGGTGCAACTACAACGGCGAGCTTTCGGGCTCGCCGTCTTTTGTGCCCGAGCGTCCGGGGTGCCCGCTGAGGGGGGCGTCGCCCGGGCTGGCCTCAAACGCGTTCAAGCCGGCGCCCAGAGCGCCGTGATCAGCGCCCGCTCGGGTGGCGTCAGCTGCGGGTGCCAGATGTCGAATATGAGCACGACGCGAAGCTTGTCGCTGTCGTTCCAGGCCTCGTGCTCGATGGTGTCGTCGAACACCCAGGCCCTGTCCGGGGACCCATTGCCGCGTGTCGTTGCCGACTCGGAATCCGCAGCCTTCGGGGACGATCAGCGCGAAGGTGCGTGACGAGGCGCACATTGGTCACGCCGGTGTGCGGCGGAATCCGTCGTCTTGGGCTTGAGCAGCGAGAACATCGCCGAGGGCGTCCGGCCGGGCTGTTCCGGCTGGGGCGCGCGCGTCCAGAGCTTCCATGGTCTTCGGGCACTTGGCGGCATTTTCCTCGACTCGCTGCCCCATCTTGTAGAGGTGGAACGCGCTCCAGCGCGGAGAGTTGTTCAGCTCCGCGAACTGATTGAGCGGCAACCCGGCGGATAGGAGATGTACGGCGTGAATCCCTCCTCCGCGCGCAAGGATCGCGAGAAACTCGTCCCGAATCGTCGTCCGTCGCGGCCTCGATGCGACGTCGAGCCGGGAAATTCCGCGCGGTCGAAGAACTCGATCGGCGCGAGGTTCGGATAGTGGTAGAGCAGCGACTGCGAGTCGTAACCTGCTTCTTCCGTCCGGCCAGAGATGTCGACCGACATCGCGGAAGCCGCTTCAGGTTCTCGCCCGCGAAATCGCGGTAATGCTGGTCAGGTAGGTCGTCGAGAAACTGGCCCTTCTTTAGATTGTATTTGCCCGATAGGCGGCCGTGCGCCTACGACGGCCGCGCAGCTCTGGCCGGGACCGCTGGCGTCGGCAGGCGACGCGCCGTGACGGCGGGGCGCACGCGCGGCCTGCCCCGTGCATCCTGCCGCTGCGCTCGAGCAGGTTGCCGCGAGAATCAGCCCGACGGGTCCCGCGGGTCGATGCTGAGCGCGCCTGGATCGCGTGCTCTTCCGCGTCGTCACCGAGGTCGCGCGGCAGGCGATCGCCAGCTGGATCCACTGCTGGCGGGATCTTGCCATCGTTATCGACGATGCGCTGGAACGCCGCGCGCGCGGCCGGCAGGTCCCTGGCGGAAGAGCGCGCTGGCCGAGCGCGTCGAGCGCCCGCAAGTGGTTCGGATCGAGCCTCGAGGATCCGGCCCCAGTGCCGGACCGCGTCGGCGCTTCTCTCCCGACTGGACGGGATTGCACTGGCCGCCGCTCGTAGTGCGCCGATCTCGGCGGATGGATACGAAGGGTTTAGCATGTCGACGTTCCGGGGTTCACCGCTGCAGATGCGCGAGGCGTGGCGGCCGCCCGCTGTATCGTCGATCGCCTCGAACATGGCGCGTCCGAGGCGCCGTTCCGCGTCGGTGAGCTCCGGGCGAGCAACATGCAACTGGAACGAAGTGGCTACC
>ERZ1370068.725-contig-10663_pt1 | contig 40970 bp, 63 predicted proteins | sample MGYA00561227_ERZ1370068 | MGnify/ENA primary metagenome ERZ1370068 (study PRJEB38410, sample SAMEA6850437) | metagenome | study: Metagenomic assessment of the ecological functions of the soil: analysis of the soil microbiota associated with the... | reverse complement strand
ACCTCATTGTACTTCGTTCAGTTACGTATTGCTAGAATCTGTGAAACTTCACTTACTGGCCGCCGCGTGCTTTGCTGACAGTGCGGCGCAACCATGGCGCATGCGGCCGTCCAGCGAGAGCAACTTCGCGTGCTCAGTGACGTACGTCCCGGGTCGAGCGCCGTCCTGGCAAACAACGGCTATGTCTCGGTGACCCTTGTACTCCGGGCGCCTACTGCTCCAAGGTACCTACCATGGGACGCAGTATTCCGTGCACCGCCGCCGGCGCCCCCTATGGCATGTGCACGGCGCGGGCGTGACTTTCAGCGAACCGGCATTACTGCTGCGAGTCAACTGCCAGCCCTGCAGAATGCCGCGGAATGCGGGATGCTGCATCGACGAGTGGGATGGGGGCCTGCGATCAGGTCCCGGGATTCGCCTGCTAACGGCATAACTTCACCGTCACACGCGCCGGTGACCCCTATCGCGGCGTGAGGAAAGGCGGTGCCGTCAAGGATATCGGCGCCGCAAAGGCACCGTCGGTTCATCGCCGTGATGACGACGCCGCGAAGCGGCGGTCAAGCGTCCGCCTCGAGCATCCGGAAATGGCCTCGCGCACCTCCGCTGCGACCGGTCGCAGGCATCGCCGATTGACTGCGCTTAGCTCGCGCGACGAACCCGGCGGTTTTTAGGCTCCAGTCATGGCATGCCGGCAGGATTGCCGCCGCATCTGCCGGAGTACGCTAGCCCCTACCCCGGTTACACTGAGCAACCAGCGCTAGACCGGCGTGCCGCAATCTTGATTGCCGAGCAGGGAAAATATGTCGACCGTTCCGGCCATGACGAACTCGCCTCAGGCTTTCGACGAAGACGCCTGGGACGACTTGCTCAATTACATTGAGGAGCGCCGCGTCATCCCGATCATCGGGCCCGACCTGCTGCGCGTGCAGACCGATCGCGGTACTGCGTCCGCTGTACGAATGGCTGGCGGAGAAACTCGCCGTGCGCCTGTCGGTGGACACGGCCGGCCTGCCGCCGCCCGCTCACGCTCAACGACGTGCTGTGCTGCTACCTCGGCCAGCGCGGACGGCGCGAGGAAGCCTACACGCGCCTGCGCTCGATCATGCGCGAGGTGCAGTTCGAGCCGCCGCTGGCGCTGCGGCAGCTGGCGCAGATCACCGACTTCGACCTGTTCGTGACGACGACGTTCGACCCGCTGCTCGAGAACGGCGATCAACCTCGAGCGCTACGGCGGGCAGCCGACGGCCGAGGTCATCGCTTACGCGCCGAACCGTGTGCGCCGACCTGCCGGTCGAAGCGCAGCCAGCTGCAGCGCACGGTGGTCTATCACCTGCTCGGCCGGCTTTCCGCTTCGCCGACCTACGTCGTCTCCGACGAGGACATGCTCGAGTTCATCTGCGCGCTGCAGTCCGAGCACCTGACGCCGGAAAAACTCTTCCACGAGCTCGAACACAACCACCTGCTGCTGATCGGCAGCGATTTCTCCAACTGGCTGGCGCGCCTGTTTCTGCGCATGGCCAAGCGCAAGCGTCTCGTCCGATCCGCGCGACGTCAGCGAGGTGTTCGCCGACGATCACACGATGCAGGACGGACGGCTGGTCGCGTTCCTGCAGCAGGTCAGCGTGCGCACGCGCGTCTACGGCGGCGCCGAGGCATTCGTCGCCGAGTTGCACGCGCGCTGGACGCAAGCGCCAGCGCCCGGCGGCGCCGTCGAACGGCCGGCAGCGCGCCGCAGCGCTTCCTGCCGCCGGCGCGCGAGATGCCGGAGAACGCGATCTTCATCAGCTACGCGCGCGAGGACCTGCCCGCCGTGCAGCGGCTCAAGGCCGCGCTGCGACGCCGCCGGCCTGACGACCTGGTTCGACCTCGACCGGCTCGAAGGCGGCGACGACTACGACCGGAAGATCCGCGCCAACATCGGCCGCTGCAGTTTCTTCCTGCCGGTGATCTCGGCGGCGACGCAGCGCCGGCACGAAGCGCTACTTCCGGCGCGAGTGGAGCTACGCGGTCGACCGCGCGCGCAACATCGCCGATGGCGGCGTGTTCATCCTGCCGGTGTGCATCGACGACACGCCCGAAGCTGAGGCGCTGGTGCCCGAGCAATTCAAGGCGCTGCACATCGTGCGCCTGCCCGGCGGCGAGCCGCCGCCGGAGTTCCTGCGCCGGCTGCAGGATCTGTTCAGCGGGACGGCGCTCATGAACCGGCGACAGCGCGACTACCGCCGTCGCGGCCGATCGATCCGCGAGAATCCGTGGCTGGGTCTGTTCTCGTACTCCGAGGAAACGCGCGCGTATTTCCACGGGCGCGACGAGGAAGGCGCCGAGCTCGCGCGTCGCGTGCAGCGCAAGCTGCTGACCGTGCTGTTCGGCCAGTCCGGCCTCGGCAAGACCTCGCTGCTGCGCGCCGGCCTCGTGCCGCGCCTGCGCGAGCGAGGGCTTCTGCCCGGTCTACGTGCGCATCGACTACGCGCCGGATTCGCCGTCGCCGTCCGAGCAGATCAAGCAGGCGATCTTCAAGGCCACCGCCGCCGCCGGCCACTGGACGCGGCCCGGCACGCGCGATCGAGGGCGAGTCGCTGTGGGAGTTCCTGCACCACCGCGGCGACCTGCTGCGTGACGCGCGAGCGGCCGCATGCTCACTGCCGCTGCTGATCTTCGACCAGTTCGAGGAGATCTTCACGCTCGGCGCAGGCCGACGACGCCGGCCGCACTGCGCGCCAAGCGAGTTCCTCGAAGACCTGGCCGACCTCGTCGAGAACCGTCCGCCGGCGGCGCTGGAACGCGCGTCTCGAGCAGGACGACAGCGCACGCCGAGGATTTCGACTTCGCGCGCGCCGACTACCGCATCCTGATCGCGCTGCGCGAGGACTACCTCGCGCACCTCGAGAGCGTGAAAGGCGTCATGCCTTCGATCACGCAGAACCGCATGCGGCTGGCGCGCATGACCGGCGCGCAGGCGCTGAGCGCGGTCGTCAAGCCGGGCGGCAAGCTGGTCTCGCAGGAAGTCGCCGAGTCGATCGTGCGCTTCGTCGCCGGCGGCTCCGAGCTGCACAACGCCGAGATCGAGCCGTCGCTGCTCAGCCTGGTCTGCCGCGAGTTGAACACCGTGCGCCAGGCGCAGGGCCGCAGCGAGATCTCCGCCGACCTGCTGGCCGGTTCGCGCGACACGATCCTGTCCGAGTTCTACGAACGCGCGCTCGCCGACCAGCCGGCCGGCGTGCGCCGCGTCGATCGAGGACGACCTGCTGACCGAGTCCGGCTACCGCGAAAGCCTCGCCGAGGAGCGCGTGAGCAAGGCGCTCTGCCGCCGCCGGCGCCGCGCCGGACTCGCTCGCGAAGCTGGTCGATCGGCGTCTGCTGCGCATCGAGGAGCGCCTCGACGTGCGCCGCGTCGAGCTGACCCACGACGTGCTGTGCAGCGTCGTGCGCTCGAGCCGCAATCTGCGGCACGAGCGCGAGGCGCGCGACGAAGCGCGAGCGGCAGCTCGCCGCGCAGCAGGCGCGCGAGGCCGCATCGCACGCCGCGCTGGTGCGCGCGCGCATGGTGGCAGGTGTCTGCGCCGTGCTGATGCTCGTCGCCGTCGCCGGCGCGATCTTCGGCTGGGTCAACCTCGGCCGTGCGCGCGCGCCGACGCCGAGCGCAGAAGTCGCGCCGCTCGCCGAGCACGCACGCGGCGATGCCGAGAAGCTCGTCAGCGTTCCTGATCGAGGATTTCTACGCCGAACTCGAACCGACCGGCCAGCTCGACACGCTCGGCAAGCTTGCGCACACTGGCCGTCGGCTACTACGACGGACTGCCGCAGGAACTGATTACGCCACAGACGCAAACGTTCCGCGCGATGGCGATGGTTCGCGAAGGCGCCGCCGTTGAATGCGCGCGGTGAAATCGCTACACCGCATACAAGCTCTTCTGGCGAAGCACAGGCGGCCTTCGAGAAACTGCGCGCATCCGGAAAGCGACAGTGAACCGGTGACTTACGGCCTGGCTCTTTCGCTGTACAGCCAGGGACAGAGTGCGTTGTTCAATGGGCGCGGTACGGCGGCGCAACTGAACCAGGCGGCGGACCTGCTGCGGCCCGCTCGTGCAGGCGCCCGACAGTTCGCGCCAGATCCGGCAGGCGTACGCGGACACGCTCAATATCCTCAGCCACATGCAACCGAAGGAAATGGCCGTCGCTTCCTGCCAGGAAGCACTCAAGATCCTGGAAGGACTCGGGCGCTGGATCTGTCGAACCTCAATGCGGCGTCGGGTGTATGCGGACGTCAGGCGGATTCCAAGCGCGCCACTTGCTGGATCTGGGGCGATGCCGACGAGGCGCAGAAGGTCGAGTCGCAGGTCTACGAGTTGACCGAGAAAGTGCTCGTGCAGCGCCCCGGGGACTTGCGCTCGCTGGCCAACCGGTTTTTCGCTACCGATCTGCTCGGTACCCTGGCCGAGCGCCGCCACGACGACACGGCCGCGGCCGACTATGGCCGCGCGCGCGGCGAGCCGGTGAAGACTACGTGCGCTTCAATCCGGCGGACCTCACGACCTGGAGCTGGTGGGCACAGGGTCTGCAGAACATTGCGGACCTGCAGTTCGAACGCGGCGAAGTCAGCGCAGGCACTCGCGACCTATCGTTCGCTGATGGCGTTGGCGCCAGGACCGGCGCAGGCCTTCCAGCCTCGGACCGATACTATTTGCGCGCTGGTTGAATATCGCGGCAATGCAGGCATTGCTGGGCGACAAGGCTGCCGGCGCGCACGCGGTCGGTGCAGGCTATTCGCCAAGGACTCTGGACGATCTGGCGGCAACCTACGCAGCCCGAAGATCCGCGGCGGCAGGTTATCGCCACATCTCCCGGATGGCCTGCGCGGCCGCGTGCTGCTGCTTGCGAAGGCGAAACGCAGGCCGCCCTCACCAACGCCCAGCGCGCGTGATCAATCGCATCGAGCTGGTCAAGGTGGACGCAGAGAACCGCAATTTCTGTAGAGGACCCGTAGCAACAATCTGCGTTTCAGCCTGACCACCGCGGCGATGAGCGCGATTCGACTTGGCCATGCCGCACAGGCCGAGACGCTGGCACGCCAGCTCATTGCGGTGCCCATCGACCCCGGCTGCCCGCGGCGACGCACAGGAACTGGCGTCCCGGCAACGAGGCCATGTTGGCGCACGCTGGTCGCACTGCAGGGACGAGGCGACGAAACACGGACGATCCTTCAGCCCGCGCTTGCGTATTACGAGAAGGAGCAGCAGACAGGGGCGCAGCGGCACCTGGTTCCCGGCGCGACTACGCCTACGCACTCTATGTCGATGCGCTCGCGCGCGGATCGCGGACGCCGACAGCCGCGCGAAGCGCGACGCCAAACTTAGCCGAAGCAGCCAAGTTGATCGCCGGAACATCCGCCGAGGTGCAGAAACTTTCGATGGTGCGCGAGCTGGCCGACCTGATCGCTGCCGCACGCGCGTCGACGCGCGGCCTGACAGTTTCGGTTGCGCGCGTGACGAACTTCGATCTCGTCACGCTGCGTACCGGATCGCCTGCTGCTGCGGCCGCTGCGCGCGGAGGATGCGCCGGCGATCTACGCGATCCGTTCCGACCCGACCGTCATGCGCTACGCCAGCTCGCTGCCGCTGACCTCGCTCGGATCAGGCCGAGGCCTTCATCGCTCGCGAGGCGGCCGGCATGGCCGCGGGTGAAAGCCTGCGCTTCCGGACTGCAGCGCGTCGAGGACGACACCCTGATCGGAATCTGCCTGCTGTTTCACATCAATCGGCAATGCCGCCGCGCGGAGATCGGTTACGAACTTCGTGCCGACGCGTGGGGACGCGGCTACATGCACGAAGCGTTGCTGGCGCTGGTGCGCCTGGGCTTTTCGGAACTCGCGTTGAACCGCATCGAGGCGGACATCGATCCCGCGCAACGTCGCTTCGACACGGAGCCTGGAACGGCTCGGTTTCAGCAAGGAAGGACATCTGCGCCAGCGCTGGATCGTCAACGGCGAAGTATCGGATTCGGCGTTCTACGGGCTGCTGCTCGTCGACTGGCTGGCGCAGCAGCGTGGCACGGTTTGACTGGATCTACGTGTAGTGTCAGGCGAGCTGAGCCACCGCCTGCGCCAGGCCAACATGACGATCCATCAACTCGAGGCGTGAGACTCCCGCAGGATCGATGCGCGGGGCGAAACTAACGAAAATCGTGAGGCACAAATCAGGATCATGGCGATTCGCCGCCGCGGCGGCAGGTGGGAGGCGATGCAGCGAGCCGGCGTCGTCATGGTCGACGGCACCTGCTGGCGCGACGACGAACTGGTCGCGCTCGGCGTGTCGCAGCAAGCGCGCGCGACATGGGCCACCTGCCGCAGGAAGGATCCGGCGGCATGCTCGAATGGCTCGCTCGGCTGCCGCGCACGACGCGCAAGATACTGATCCACATCAACAACACCAATCCGGTACTCGACGAGGACAGCGCCGAGCACGCGCGCGCTGCGCGACGCTGGCATCGAACTTGCCGTACGACGGCATGGACTTCAATCCATGAACGGTGGCAGAGATGATGAACATGACGGCGCCCTGGAACCCTGTCGAGTTCGAGGGCGCAGCTGCGCGAACGCGGCAAGGCCTACCACATCCATCACCCGTTCAACGTCGATGCTCAACGCGGGCAAGGCGACGCCGCGAGCAGATCCGCGGCTGGGTCGCCAACCGCTTACTACTACCAGATCGCGATACCGATCAAGGACGCGGCGATCCTCGCCAACTGTCCCGAGCGCGAGGTGCGCGCGGCAATGGGTGCAGCGCATCCTCGATCACGACGGCCACGGCGACGATCACCGGCGGCATCGAGGCCTGGCGTGCGACTCGCGCTAGGCCGTCGGCCTGACGCGCGACGAAGTCGCCGACCTGCGCCACGTGCTGCCCGGCGTGCGCTTCGCCGTCGATGCGTACGTGAACTTCGCGCGCCGCGCGCCGTGGCAGGAGGCCGTATGCGCGTCGCTGACCGAACTGTTCGCGCCGAGATCCACAAGGAGCGGCTGGCGACCTGGCCCGAGCACTATCCGTGGATCGACGCGGCCGGCCTGCAGCTACTTCCGCAATCGCGTGACCCAGGCGCGCCGCGATGTCGAGCGAGGCGCTGGCCGTCACGCTCGACTACTTCGCGACTGCCGAGGCAGCAGCAGCGCGCGCTCGGCAGTCCTGCAGTTCAAGCTCGACATCCTGTGGAGCATGAACGACGCGATGGCGCAGCATTACGGCGTGCAGACCTGAAGCGATGGCCATCGACGCAGCGAGCGCGACAGGCCGGGCGCCCAAGTCCTCTCTCCCGGAGGGAGAGGGCTTAAGTGCGGCGTGCTGGCAGCTCGGCGTCGCCTCGGCGACAATCGGCGCATGGCGGGACCTCTTTTCAGCCGGGTACTGAACATCAGCGCGTTCGACGGCGATTCGCGCGCGCGTTGCAGGTGATGCATGAGCATTTCGCGCCGGATCTGCCGGACTGTTCGCTGGCGCTGCTGCTGGTGCGCGGCCAGGCCGAAGGCCGCTGCCGCCTTGCCGGCCTGATCGGGCCGGACGGTACCGAGCACGTGCCGAATCTCGATCCGAACGGCGAGCGCATCGCCCTGCCCTTGTTCGACGATCGAGATTGCCCTGCGCCTCGTCTCGACGCACGCACCGCACGTGCTGACGATCGAACCGGCACAGCGCGACCTGCCCCTGGCGCAGGCACTGTTCGGGCCGGCCTCGGTGCTGGCCAGTGCCGCTGGCAAACAGCGGGCAACTGACGCACTGGCTCGCGTTCGCCAGTACCTTGCCCCATCGCTTCGATGCGGTGCACCTCGAGCATGTGCTGTTGCACGTCAATCTCGCCGCGAGCCTGATCATCCGCCCGATCGCGCTGCGCTCGCTCACGCGCGAGAGCAATCGCCAGCGCCATCAGATCGAAGGCCTTGCGGACATCCAGAAGTCGCTGCTGCCAGACAACCCGAAGATTCGCGGACTCGACTACGCAATTTATTGGCAACCCGCAGAGACCGCGGCCGGCGACTATTACGAGATGAGCAATCTCACCGGAGTTCGCGCCGCCGGATTTCCAGCCAACCGGCGACGATATGTGGGCCGTGATCGTCGGCGACGTGTCCGGCCATGGTGCCGCTGCCGCGATGGAAGCGGTGCAATTCGACGCGATCATGCGTACTTACAAGGGCGGCGACGGCCCACCGCCGGCAGCCGCAATGAGCTATGCCAACCGCTATTTCTTCTCACGTCGCAGCCGCGGCCACTTCATGACCGCGTTCGCCATGCTGTATCGGCCCGACACGCGCAATCCTCAGCTATCTGAGCGCCGGCCACCCACCCGTCCTGCATCGGCGCGGGCGCCGAGGTGCAGCTGCTCGGCGAGGGCGACCAGATCCCGCTCGGCGTGCTGCGCGACTACGATTATCGCAACAACGACATCAAGCTGGAAACGGGCGACCTGCTGCTGCTCTACACCGACGGCCTCACCGAAGCCCGCGATCGCCAGGAGCGCATGCTGGGCGTCGACCGCCTGCGTGAACTTTTCGCCTCCGGCGGGGACACACCGGAGGCGATACGAGACAGCATCGTCGGGGAGTTGTGCGCGTATCAGGGCGGGCCGATCGGCGCGGACGATCAAACTCTGATCGTGCTGGCCATCGCCCACTGAAAAACCTCATTGTTTGAACCCTGACGAAGGTAAGCGGGACTAACCCCACGAATGCGAGTTTTGTGGCTGCCCGCGTCACGGCATGCTGCGCATCAACTCGCGTGGGCTGTGAATGCATCAGGACGTCGAGTCGACCCGCATTGCGCCGCCAGATCCTGCGACAGTCTGAGCCGGGCGCAATGAGGGCCTGCAGTCCCAGCGAGTCGCCAAACCAGAGAGGCAGTCATGAATTTTCGGCAATCACTTTTCGGCATCATTGCTATCTTTGCCGCCACCGGTTCGGCGGTTGCAGCAAACCAGACGGTTACGGTGGGGCCGAGACAATAGCCTTACGTTCTCGCCGGCGACGGTCACGATCAACAAGGGCGAAAGCGTGACATTCACGCTACAGCGGCGGCACCATGCCGCACAACGTAGCGGCGGAACGACGGATCGTTTCGTTGCGCGAAGGGGTGCGACGATACAGGCGGCAACGGCAATGCCACGAGCGCGGCGTTTTCCTTTACCCGAACATTCAATACGGCCGGAAACATAGGCTACTACTGCGAGATTCACGGCACGCCGGGCGCGGGCATGCACGGCACGATCGTCGTCAACGACGCCCGCGCCGCCGCCGGGCCAGAACATCAACGCCGGCATCAGCGGCAACTGGGACAATCCGATGCCGAACCAGGGTGGTCACGGATTCCAGTTCGAGATCCTGCCGAACAACGGCATGCTCGCCATCTGGTTCGTTTTCAATCCGGCCGGCACCGCACAGAGCTGGATCTACCATGCTGGGCAATTACGACCTCGAACAGCAACACGACGACGCTTCCGGCGTTTCTCCAGCAAGGCCTGGGCGGCGCGTTCCCGCCGCACTTCGACTCGAGCATGCTGAACGCGGTGCCCTGGGGCTCAGTGCAATTCACCTTCACCGATTGCAACAACGGCACGGCGCAGTGGAAGTCGAACGCCACGTCACTCGCAGCCGGCTATGCCGACGTTACGTTCCCGATCCAGCGTCTGGACCACTATTTCCGGGACGACTTTGTCCCTGACGCGCGCTCACTTTGAGCTGCTGCGGACCACAGCTGCTGCGCCCTCCCAGGCGGCAGCGTGGTTGCGCGGTGACCACCGCTCGCGTACTCACCGGAGTGCGAACGACCATGTTTCGAACGATGATCCTTGCCGCGTTGCTCGCCTGCTGCGAGCACCGCGTTCGGCCGCTACCCATCTGATCGATGTCGGCGCGCAGGCACCTAGCTTCGACCTGCCGGTGTTCGGGAAGAAGGGCGCTCACATGGCGCTGTCCGACCTGCGCGGCAAGGTCGTGCTGCTCGACTTCTGGGCTTCGTGGTGCGGGCCGTGCCGCCAGTCGTTCCCGCTGTACGAAAAGCTCCGCGCCGAGCTGCCGGCGCACGACTTCACGCTGCTCGCGATCAATCTCGACGAGATGGCCGACGGACCGACCGCGTTCCTCGAGGAACATCCGGTCGGCTACACCCGCTCGCCGATCCGGCCGGCGATGTCGCGCGCCAGTTCGGCCTCATCGGCATGCCCTCGTCGTTCGTCATCGACCGCGACGGCGTCGTGCGCGCGCGCCATACCGGATTCAAACCGCAGGACGTGGATACCTCTGCGCAAGGAAATCGTCGACCTGATCGGAAACCGCGATGCCAAATGATTTCTTCGACGGCAAGACGCTGCGGGCGGTGATGGTGTTGATCGTGGTCGCCTTGCTCGGCGGCTGCGCGACGACACCGGTGCAGCCGTGGAACGTGGCCAGCTGGCGCGTTGGGACATGCGCTGGGATCCTGATCCGTTGCAGGCTGCCATGAACGACCACACGCATTTCAGCAAGGAAGGCAGCAACGGCCACATCGGCGCGGCCGGCGGCGGCTGCGGCTGCAACTGATGCGGCCGTCATCGCGTTGGTCGCCATCGCTGGCGGCGCTGATGAGCGCCGCGGCGACGTTGGTCCCCGAAGCGCACGCGCAGACCGCAACGAGTGCGGAAGCCGACGCGCATGTCAGCTACCGTTTCAGCGAATACGACGAGGATTCGCTTGCGCCTGGCGCCTACCTGGGCGATGCGCAGCGCTATCGCGTGCTGTCGCATCAGTTCGAGCTCGCCACCGGCGTCGGCAGCGACGCAGCACTGAACGTGAGCGCGACTCACGAAGTCATGAGCGGCTCATCGCCCTGGTACGTGCTGCCCGGACTGGACGGCCGGCCCATCCAGGTCATGAGCGGCGCAACGATTCGCGATCATCGCACCGCATTGAGCGGATCCTGGACGCAAGGCACTGGCAGCAGCGGCGGCACGACCTACAGTGCGTCGTATTCGGCCGAGCGCGACTATCACTGCGACCGCCGTCGGCATCGAACACAGCATGCCGCTGGATGCGGCGCTCACGCTGGGTTTCGGCGGCAGCTTCTCGCACGATCTGATCAGTCCGTTCGATGCACAGTTATACAATCGCTTGCAGCATGGGCAGAAGAACACCGGCTCGGTGTTCGGCAGCCTGGCCTGGATCATCGACCGCTCGTCCGTGCTGCAAACCGGCATACAGCTCAACAGCGAACACGGCTTCCTGTCCGATCCGTACAGCTTGGTGTCGGTCGGCGACGAAATCCGGTCCGACCTGCGTCCCGATACGCGCACATCGGCGGCCTGGCTGGTGCGCTACCGCCACGCGTTTGCCTCCCTGAAGCCGCGCTGCATCTGACTATCGCTACGCTCAGGACAGCTGGGGTGTCGTCTCGCACACCTTCGAGGCCGCGTGGTACCAGAGCTTGCCGTCGCGCTGGGAGCTCGTTCCTGATTGCGCTACTACAGCCAGCAGCAGGCTCGCTTCTACGCGCCGTTCTTCACCGATCCCGCGGCACACAATTTCTATTCGAGCGATTACCGGCTCGGTACGTTCGGCGCGATTTCGGCCAGCCTCAATCTGCGCAAGCGCATCGGCTCGTGGGAATTCAGCGGCGGCGTCGAGCGCTACCACTCCGCGACCGACTACGCGCTCGGCGGCGCCGATGCCGCGGTTCCCGGCGTCGTCAGCTACACTCGAGCCCTTCATCGGCCTCGACTATCTCCTGAAGTGACCCCGGGCCCGGCCGCTCTGAACTGCATCAGTATCGCTTCAGCGCCATGGGCTGTCCGTGCGCGTTGCAGCTCGAAACCGACGCGACGAGCGCCGCGCGCGCGGCCGCCGCGGTGCAGGCCGAAGTCGATCGCCTGATCGAAAATACTCGCACTATCGCGACGACAGCCTGGTAGCCATGATCGGCGCCAGCGCCGACGCCGGCGACAGCATGGAAGTGGACAACGAAACGGCCGACCTGCTCGACTTCTCGGCCACGCTGGTTCGCACAGAGCGATGGCAAGTTCGACATAACGGCCGGCGCGTTGACCAAGGTTTGGGACCTGCAAAGCGGCCACGTACCGGACGCAGCTGCACTCGCCGACGCGCGTGCGCGCTGCGGCTGGCAACGCGTGCAGTGGCAGCGGCCGCAGCTGCGTCTCGGCGTCGCCGGCATGCGCCTGGATCTAGGTGGCGTGGTCAAGGAATACGCCGCCGATCGCGCCGCGCAACTGTGCCGTGAGGTCGGCGTCGAGCACGGCGTCGTGCGATCTCGGCGGCGACTCTGGCCGTCGTCGGCGCGCATGCCGACGGCTCGCCGTGGCTGGCCGGAATCAAGGCACCGCGCGAATCCGGACAACGCGATCGCGCAGATCGAGCTGCGCAGCGGCGGCCTCGCCACCAGCGGAGACTACGAGCGCGTGATGATCGTCGACGGACATCGCTATTCGCATATCGTCGATCCGGTATCCGGGTGGCCGGTCGAGAGCTTTGCACAGTGTCAGCGTCGCTCGCCGGCAGTTGCCTCGTCGCCGGCGCCGCATCGACGCTCGGCATGCTGCTCGGCGTCGATGCCGGCTACGAATGGTTGCACAAGCTGGGGCTGCCATTCCAGTGCATCGATGCGGATGGCAAAGCCAGCGGCTCGCTGGCAGGCTGATCGGCCCGGGAAGCACTCGCGCACAGGCGTATCGTCGTTTGCGCATCGGAACGGATTTCTTCGGCGGCTTCGGGATCGGGTCCCCATGCAGCGGATCAACCGAGGTGTTGCGCGCCGGCCAACGTCAGGCAAAAAACCGCGGCGGACAAGCCGCGCGGTCCGGATTGGCAAACCAGCCTTGCTTAGAACTTCACGCTGAAACTGGCACGGTAGAACCTGCCTGCGGTGTCGTATGTATTCACGTCCGTATTGGCATTGAGTCACGTTGTTCAGGTACAGGATCGGCGGCGGCTGTCGATCGAACACGTTGTCGACGCCGACCTGCACGAACGCATTGATCGGCTCGATGTTGTACCCGATGGAGCAGTTATTGTAGGTAATCGACGCCGGTGTGCAGCACCGGACCAATCGGGATTCGGGTTGTAAGGCATCAGGCTGCCCCACTCAACGCCGGACGGGCCCAGGCCCGCCATTCGCGTAGCCGACCGTGACCGAGTGGATATAACGCGTGGTCCAATTCCCGCTGAACGGACCCATGTTCCAGTCCAAGGTCGCCAGGGCGCGCGCAACGCGCGCGAAGTTGCCGAAGGTCTTGTCGAAATGGCCGGCCAGATGCTGGGTGAATCCGCCTCTGGTTGACGTTCCATGCTCTCGATGTAGGTGGCATCGAAGCCCACGCGCGAAGTTGCCCCACGCCGTTGCGGGCAGTCGGTAATGAGCGCCGATGTCGAAGCCCTGATCGACCAGATCGCCGGCAGTTGAATGGGCTCTCGGTCACGAACTTGATCGAGCCATCCGGGCTGCGAACGATGTTCGCGCATACCGGGCCCTGCGTGTTGAAGCACTGCGTTCAGGATCGTCTGGGCGGTGCCTGCTGCCGAAAACGATCAAGATTGTTCAGGAGGATGCGGAAGTAGTCCGCATTGACCGACAGTCCGCCGGCAGCCAGTCCTGGATCGTAGACGAAGCCGTAGTCGAAGCGACTTGCCGATTCTCGGGCTGCAGGAGCTGCGCTACTGAGGCCGTGATCGGCGGCGAACTGCGAACCCATGGCGATACGCCGGTCAGCTGCGAGAACACCTGCGGCGGAACGCTGAATCCGCCGACACGCCGCGTTGCTCGCGAGTTCCGATGGCCGGCGCACGGATCGATCGCCGTCGGCGCGTCGAGCGTTGGTCCGGCGAACAGGTTGGTCGGGCGTCGGCGCGCGGAACACCTTCGACACCGTAGCGCGCAGCAGCAGGTCTTCGATCGGCCGGTATTCGATGCGCGACCTTCCAGTTGTTCGTGCTGCCGAAGTTGCTGTACTTCGAATAGCGATCACCCAGATCGATGTTCAGCGAGTGGAGCAAACGGCAGATCCTTGAGCACCGGAATCAGCAATTCGGCATACGCCTCCTTCACGTTGTAGCCGCCCTGGGCCGCCGAGACGTGCAAAGCGAACCGGGACCGGCGCAACGTGATTGTCGGAACGCCGTTGCTCGAGGCGACGAATGGTCGAGTTGATGCAGCGGATCCACCTGAAAATCCACGTACTCCTTGCGATACGAGCATGCCACGCGGCCTGCACGTCACCCGCCGGCAGGCTGAACAGCGACCCGTTGCGCCGAGGCGTCAGCCGTCCTTCGTCTGATACAGGTACGGCAGGTGAACGGACTGATCTTCGGCACCGTCTGCAGGATGGCGTCCGTGCTCGGATCGCTCTAGGTTGAAGATGTCGATCGGCGTGCAGGAGCCGGCGCCGGGCGCCGTCGGGCAGCCGAAGTCGGCACGGATCTGCAGAGAAGTCGATGTAATTGAGGATCTGCGGTTTCGACCGTCGATCTTTGCCGTAGCTTGAAATGGGCGTCCCAGTTCCAGCTGGAGTCGCCGAAGTTGCCCTTCAGGCCGACAGTTGCCCAGTTCGGTCGTATTGGCGATCTTCGAGACCGCGATTACCAATCGAACTCAGGCGCATGGCGATGTCGTCGCTTGAAGCTCCAGCTCGTTCCGAACGTAACGGCCGAACGGGTTGTAGTACTGGTTCGCCGGCACGACCAGGTTGTTCTGAGACCAGATCGAACGGATAGGGCGCCAACTGGGCGTGAGCGACCATCTTGTGGTACGAGCAGCTCGACATAGGCCTCGACGTTGTCGGTGAGCTTGTAGTTGCCCAGGCGCAAACACGCCGGTGCGCTCGTTCGGGATCAGGTCGTAGTTGCCGACCGCCTGGAAGTTGAAGCCGTCGGTGGCCGCTGTGGTAGCAGCGGAAGTCGGTCTCGCTAGACGGCGGATGCTGGAAATGGCGGCAGCTGGTTGCCGGAGATCGTCACTCGATGTGCAAGCCCAGCTGCGTGGCGATCAGCGGCGAACCCGCCGGCACGAAGAATCTGCCGCCCGGCGTGCGCGAGGAACCGCCGTGCGTGTTGATGCCGGTGTTGTAGATGTATTGCGCGCTGTGCGAGAACTTGCGATTCGCCGCCGACACCGGATCCTGCTTGTCGTACTGGAAGCCGATCATGATGCTGCCCTTGTCGGTGGTCTGGCCGAACACGGCGTGGTAGCTTCGTGCGCTGGCCGTCGTCTCTGATCGGAGATGCCGTAGTCCGCGCCGAATTCCGCACCCTGGTAGTTGCGTGCGCGTGATGATGTTGACGACGCCGCCGATCGCGTCGGAACCGTACACCGACGAGGCGCCGTCGTTCAGCACTTCGATGCGCTCAACGACCGCGACTGGCAGCATGCGTTCAGGTCCTGCAGCTGGAACGGAATGCGGTGGCCGTTGATCAGCAGCAGACGTGCGGTCCGAACCCAGGCCGCGCAGCGACACGCCGGCCGTGCCGGACCGCCGCCGTTGTTGACCTGCGGATTCATTGCAGCGACCGGCGATCGAGGGCAGCATCCTGAACGAGGTCGCCCAGGTTGACCTTGCCGGACTGCCTGGATCGCGGCCTTGTCGATCGTGACGACCGGGTTGGCCGTCTCGATGTCCACGCGGCGGATGTTCGAACCGGTCACCACGATGGTTTCGAGGGACTGGCTCTTCTGATCGGTACTGCTATTTGCGGTCTGCGCCTGGGCGGTCCCAGCGTAGTCGCCGTCGCGGCCACGCCAAAAGACAAGGCCAAGCGAACGGCCGACGAAAGCTTATTCGCGTCGAGTCTCATTACACTCTCCAACGTCAGGTTGGTACAAAACGGATCGGGACGATCAAGTTCGATGCGGATGCCTCTGCAAATCTCCTGTTTTGAAAAACGGATGGCGGGCTAGCGGCGAAAGGAGATTCATTCGCTGTGAATATCAACCGCACCGCTTTCAACTGCTTGACGCTGAGGATCCTGTCCGGACGTAGATTGTTCGACCTCGTCGTCGTTGGCCGAGACGGCCTATGTTGGAGCGCTCGACAGTTGCGTTGGTCGACCATTTGTCCTGGACCACCCGGCGACAGCCGGCATCAGCGCCGCTGTTTTTGTCGATGCAGTCTTTCTTCGCCATCTGCCAGTACTCGGACGCGCTTGCTACCTTCGATCCGCTTGAATGCACGATTCAGACTCGGGCCCGAGCGGAAGCCGACGCCAACAGCTATCGCTTCGATCAGTTCGCTCGGGCGAGCAGCAGCCGTTTCGCAGCCTCGACCCGTACGAGCGTGAGGTAGCGATGCGGCGACATTGCCGAACATGTCGTGGAACACGCGGATGAAATGATGAAGCGACATCTCGGTGCCGTCTCGGCCAGTGTGTGGCACATCGATGTCGAGGAAATACCGTGTATCGATGGCTTCGCCGCACGGCTTCCAGACGACTCCGCACGCCGCGCTCGGGCCGCTCTCTGCACGCATCGAAAACATAGCGTTGCCCGTTGCACGGGACAGCGCGGGCAAGCGGCACGGCGCCGATGCAGCCGCTGCATCGAGCCGGGCGCCCTGCCCGCCTGCGCCATCGCTGCAAATCCGCAGCGGCGAGTCGCCGCAGCGGCAGCCGTGTCTTGGGGGTTGTTGCCGACGCGACGCGCGCGTTACAGACTGCGCTGCGGTGCATCGATCGAAGGGCGTGCCCGACCGGTCGTCGCGCGCGCGTGCCAGGCAACGCGCCACCGAGTTCTTCGCAGCGCGCGACCAGCGTCGCGAGCGTTTCAGCATCGACGGCGGGATTTCCGCTCAGCGCTACGCAATCGCGACTTGTTGGCACGCCAGCGGTAGATAACGCTCGTCGGAATGTCGAGCGCCGGGAAAGCGCCGCTGCTCCGTGAATCGGCATCAGCCGAACGACCAACTCGACGACCGGCTTCGGATAGCAATGGCGCACACGCCAGCGTCGGAACATGGAGCGCGACCTCTAGTTCCGGTTCGTTGGAGGCCACGGCGATCGAGCCAACCGTGGGATATCGCTAGCAAAGCTTTGGTAGCAAGGCTTTCGTTGGTCCCGTGCTCCGCATCAAATCCAACGCGTTGCCAGAATCTTCCGGCTCCTTCACGAACTCCGTGGTCGCGGAGTCAGGATGCTTTCTGTCGCTGTCGATTTCGACCAGCAGTGTAGGAACAACTTTCTTATCGCGATATCAAATAAATACCTATTTCTCGGAGCACGCCGTTGCAATCGCGCAGATCGAGCTGCGCTGCGGCGGCCACGGCCGCAGCGGCGACTACGAGCGCGTGATGATTGTCGACGGCCGTCGCTACTGCGCATCGTCGATCCAGTATCCGGCTGGCCGGTCGAGAGCTTTGCCAGCGTCAGCGTCGTGACCGGGAGCGCCTCATCGCTGGCGCCGCGTCGACGCTCGGCATGCTGATGGGAATCGATGCCGGCTACGAATGGTTGCTCGGCCTCAAGCTGCCGTTCCAGTGCATCGATGCGCAGGGCACCGTCAGCGAACCATATTGCGCTAGGCGGGGGCGGACGATCCGATTCTCTGGGGGAGCCATTGCCTCGCGCACAAGCGCGTCGAACTCAGGCGTTCGCCGTGGTCATGGGCATGTTGTGCCGGCGAGGCTGGTCAAACGGCGCACAGGAAACGTGACGGCGGCATAGCCGGCCGCGGCGGCTTGCGCGTTCGGCGCCCACACCGCCGTGCCGTTGTCGCAATCGGCGAAGGTGAGGGTCAGCGAACCCCACGGCGTTGGCGTCACGTTCCGCGAGTCGAAATTTGGCGGGAAAGCGTCCGCCCTGTTCGAGGAATGCCGGCAGGGTAGCCGTGTTGCTCCCGGCATCGTGACTGCCCTGCAATGTAGATCCAGTTCTGCGCCGTGCCGGCCGGATTGAAAACGAACCAGATGACGAGCATGCCGTTGTTCGGCAGCACTTCGATCTGGAATCCGTGGCCGCCCCTGATTCGGGGTTGGATCGAACCAGTTGCCGCTGAAACCGCCACCGATCGGCGGGCCGGCGGACGCTGCGGCGCTTTCGTAGGCACCAAGATCCACTGCGGCGCCGGCGATGCGCGCACCGCCGTCGAGATCTACGCTGGTTAGGCCGCCGCTTGGGATTGCCGACGCCCGGCGTCGATGAGCGGCGAGCCGTGCGACAGACGGAAGTTGCCGCCGCCGACGAATGCCGGATCGATATGCAGCGTTCCCGTCGCGGCGACGGCCGTGCCGGTCGACGCCTCGACATCGTTGTTGGTCAGCGTCGCGCCGGCGGTTCCGGGCAACGACCCGGCCAGGTCGAGATCGAACGACCCGGCCCCGCCGACATTGCCCCAGAAAATGTTGTTGCTCAACCGCACGCCGCGCGAACGTGATGTAATCGAGCGTCACGCGCCTGGCCTGCGCCGCGTCGGTCGCATGGTTGCCGGTGAATGTGTTGTTGGCGACATCGATCGCATTGTTGGAGTACACGGATAGCGCCGGCGCATTCGGCGAGCTGTTGTTGACGAACAGATTTCCGCGCACGACCAGGGAGCGCCGTCGGTAGCCGCCAGGAGTCCGCCGACGGCCTGGCTGAAACCATTGCCGATCGCCACGTTGTCGCGAAAGATATTGCGCTCGACGAGGAATCCTTCCTCCGTTGATCGGGTTCGGATCGCCGATCTTCAGTCCGCCTGCGTTGGATTCGAACGCGTTGCCGCCGTGACCGTTCTGGAAAGTCAGCCCGCTGACCTCGATGTCACTGTCGGGTATCAGCGGCGTATCGATCGTCAGCACACCCGACGCATTGTTGCCGTCGAGGATGGTCGCCGCCGCATCCAGCGTCTGCTGCGTGCACCCGGCGTCGCTGTAGCCGCCGCGAATCACCAGATCGTGGCGTGTCGTTACCGCTCCGGTCCAGCCACCCGTCGGTGCATGATACGTGCCGGTGCGGATGCGGATCTCGTCCGAGTCGTCATTGACGGACGAGGTAGACAGCGACGACAACGCGGTGGCGAGTGCGGAGCTGCTTTCGACGCAAACCACGTGATTGGCCGCTACCGCGGCCTCCGCGAAAGCTGAAGAAGCAGGCAGCAAAAAGCTGATTTCATGTCAGATCCCTGGGATGGTCCGCGCGGAGTCTGGCCGACGATGGTGCAACTCGCGGACGCGTATTGCGAAGTGAGTCCGCGCGGCGCGGCGCGGGTTCACCGCCGCCTCATGAACCCTTCAAACAGTTGCCTGCTTGTGGCCATGGCATGCGTGCACTATCGATATTCGACGCGCATAGGACGAGTAACGAAGATCGATGGGCGTTTGCGACTTGTGCTCAAGAAGACGCGAGCGCCTTCTGGAAGGTGCGCAGCCGACCGCCTCAGGCGTCGGCGGCCCACGGCCGCGTGAAGAACCACGCGGCCGGGGATCATGCACTTGAACTCTCAGTCACGCCTGATCGGTGTTTCCGGCATATTCAGAGCTTCACCGTCACCGGCCCCGGCAAAGGGATGGATCAGTCGACCACGGCTGAGCAGCCACCGACCTAGAACTTCACGCTGAAGCTGGCGCGATAGAACCGGCCGGCCGTGTCGTAGGTGTTCACATCGGTATTGGCGTTGAGCGCGTTGTTCAGATATATCACGGGCGGCTGCCGGTCGAACACGTTGTCGACGCCGACCTGAACGAATCGCATTGATCGGTTCGATGTTGTACCCGACGGAGAAGTTGTTGTACGTCACCGACGGGAAGTGCAGCACCGGACCAATCGGGTTCGGGTTGTACGGCATCCGTGCTCGCCTCCACGCCCGACGGACTCAGGCCGGAATTTGCGTAGCCGACCGTGATCGAATGGATGTAACGCGTCGTCCAGTTCGCGACTGAACGGGCCCATGTTCCAGTCGAGGGTTGCCAGGGCGCGCCAACGGCGCGAAGTTGCCGAACGTCTTGTCGTAATGGCCCGGCCAGATGCTGGATGAAGCCACCCTGATGCGATGTTGTACTCCTCGATGTAGGTGGCATCGAAACCGAGCGCGAAGTTGCCCCAATCCGTGTGCGGCAGACGGTAATGGGCGCCGATATCGAATCCGTCGTCGGTGAGGTTGCCGGAGTTGAACGAGCTCTCGGTCACGAACTTGACCGAGCCGTCCACAGCGCGAACGACATTCGAGCAGATCGGGCCTTGCGTATTGAAGCACTGCGTCAGGATCGTCTGGGCCGTGCCCGCGCCGGACACGATCAGGTTGTCGAGCGTGATGCGGAAGTAGTCGGCGTTGACCGACAGCCCGGACAACCAGTTCGGATCGTAGACGAAGCCGTAGTCGAACGACTTGCCGTTTTCAGGCGTGAGCACCGCCTGGCTGAGGCCATTGGCGTTGGCAAACTGCGAACCCATGACATACGCCGGTCAGCTGCGAGAAGATCTGCGGCGGTACGTTGAATCCACCGCACGCCTTGTTGCTGGCGAGCTCCGGATGGCCGGCGCACGGATCGGTTGCCGTCGGCGCATCGGTGCTGGGGCCGGCGAACAGGTTGGTCGGCGTCGGTGCGCGGAACACCTTGGCCGCCGTGGCGCGCAGCAGCAGGTCTTCGATCGGCCGCCATTCGATGCGAGGCCTTCCAGTTGTTGGTGCTGCCGAAGTTGCTGTACTTCGAGTAGCGATCACCCAGATCGATGTTCAGGGAGTGGGCGAACGGCAGATCCTTCAGTATCGGGATCAGCATTTCCGCGTACGCTTCCTTCACATTGAAACCACCCTGGGACGGCGAGACTGCAGATCGAGCTCGGGCCGGGGCAGCTGATAACCGGAGCGCCGTTGGCGTCGGTGGAGAAGCTCTGCTGGGTCAGCGGATCGACGTCGGTATGCAAATATTCCTTGCGGTAGTCGCCGCCGACGGCGAGCGAGACATCGCCGGCCGGCAGGGCGAACAGCGAGCCGTTGGCCGAGGCCTGGAACTCCTTCGTCTGATACAGGAAGGTGCTGAACGGGTTGATCTTGGCGGCATCGAGGATGCGCCTTCGTGGACGGGTCGCTCTGATTGAAGATGTCGATCGGCGTGCAGTTGCCAGCGCCCGGCGCAGTGGTGCAGCCGAAGGACGGACGAATCTGCGAGATGTTGATGAAATTGAGGGCCTGGCTTTCGACGGTCGCCTTGCCGTAGCTGTAATGCGCGTCCCAGTTCCAGCTCGTGTCGCCGAAATTGCCCTTGAAGCCGAAGTTGCCCAGCTCGGTCGTATTGGCGAATTTCGAGACCGCGATTGCCCAACGAGGTCAGGCGCATCGCGATCGTGCTCGAAGCGCCGTTGTTGCCGAAGGTAACGCCGAACGGGTTGTAGTACTGGTTCGCCGGGACGATCAGGTTGTTGGAGACCAGGTCGAACGGATACGGTGCCAGCTGCGTGTGCGTGACCGTCTTGTGGTAGAGCAGCTCGGTATACGCTCTCGACATTGTCGGTGAGCTTGTAGTTGCCCAGGGCGAACAGGCCGGTGCGCTCGTTCGGAACCAGGTCGTAGTTGCCGACTGCCTGGAAATTGAAGGCGTCGTTGGTGGAGTCGTAACAGCGGAAGTCGCCCGGCGCCGGCGGATGTCGTAATGCTCGGAAGTTGATTGCCAGACACCGTTACGCTGGTAATGCCGTTTCTGGCAGGACAACCCAGCGCCTGAGCGACTGGCGAACTCGCCGGTATGAAAAACCGCCGCCCGGCGTGCGCGAGGAACCGGCGTGGGTGTTGATGCTGGTGTTGTAGATGTACTGCGCCTTTTTCGAGAAGTTGCGATTGGCCGCCGACACCGGCTCCTGCTTGTCGTACTGGAAGCCGATCATGATGCTGCCCTTGTCGGTCGACTGACCGAAAACGGCATGGTATTTCGTGCGCTCGCCATCGTCCCTGTCGGCTGATGCCGTAGTCTGCGCCGAATTCGGCACCCTGGTAGTTGGTGCGCGTGATGATATTGACGACACCGGCGATCGCGTCGGAACCGTATACGGCCGAGGCGCCGTCGGTCAGCACTTCGATGCGCTCGACGACTGCGATGGGAAGCAGGTTCAGGTCCTGCAACTGGAACGGAATACGATGGCCGTTGATCAGCAGCAACGTGCGGTTCGAGCCCAGGCCGCGCAGCGATACGCCAGCTGTGCCGATGCCGCCGTTGTTGACCTGCGGATTCATTGCGTTGCCGGCGATCGAGGGCAGATCCTGAACGAGGTCGCCCAGGTTGACCTTGCCGGAGGCCTGGATTGCGGCCTTGTCGATCGTGACGACCGGGTTGGCCGTTTCGATGTCTGACACGGCGGATGTTCGAACCGGTCACCACGATGGTTTCGAGGGACTGGCTCTTCTGATCGGTATTGTTATTTGCGGTCTGCGCCTGGACCCCCAGCGTAGTCGCCGTCGCGGCTACACCAAAAGACAGGGCCAAGCGAACCGCCGACGAAAGCTTATTCGCGTCGAGTCTCATTGCATTCTCCAACATCAGGTTGTACGGATTCAGGAGTCAAATTCGATGAATGTTCTTGCTGATCCCACCGCAAAAAAACACCGGAACGCAAATGCGTCGGTCGGTTGCAGTGAGTCTATTCATCGTGAAGATTGCGCAAGATCGAAATGTTCCGAAACTGTTGTCGAATAATTACGAATCTTTTCGTGCTTCCTAACATCTCGTGGCAAACATGGGCGGGAAATCGCGCGGACGTCGGGACAAAATGGGACAAGATCCGGTCATTGTCGTGCACGCGAAAGCATCGCTGCGCACGCCGCGATGCGCGGCGCCGGCAAGCGTCGCCAATTCGCTTCAGGTCGTTTCGGGCGTGCGCCCGGACTATCGGGATTCGGCTACGGAGTCGCCGGCGAGCATCGGCGATGCAGAGGCCGGCGATGAGACGGCGCAGCTTTTCGTTGTCGCTCAGCGCGCGCTCGAGACGCATGAGGATATCGTCCGGCACGTCGCGGCATACCGTCTCGACCGCACGCACGCTGTCGAGCGGGAGTCGCAGCGCCTTGCACACCTGATCAGGCGGCCGATCCGGCGCGAATCATGCGTACCGCTTTCAATTGCCTGGGGTGCAGAGCCTTGTCCGACATGTCGTTGCGCTCACTTGAAGCTGCGAATGAGATTTGAAACAGCGACCTGAACCATGACGTCATTCCTCCTGCTGCCGCACGTGGTCAACAGCGGCGGTCCTGGGCGATGGGGCTGGCACGACAGAAGCGTCCCGATTGATCATCATGCAGAACTGCGACACGCTCGCGCCTTCGACCTGTTTGAACGCTCGATTCAGACTGGGGCCTGAGCGAAATCCGACACCGGCCGCGATGACCTCGATCGGTTCGCGCGAAGCAGGCAGCAGGCGCTTGGCGGCGCCGATACGCGTGCGTCGTCAGATATTGATGCGGCGATATTCCAAATGCACCACTGAACATGCGGATGAAGTGATGGCGCGACATCCGCGCCGCGTCGGCAAGCAGCTTGCTGTCGATATCCGAAAAGTATTCGGCGTCGATGAGCCGGCGTGCCGCTTCCAACCTGTGCGTCACGCCGCGTGATGTCTTTCGCATACGCACCTCGACACGGTCGCGTGCGTGCACGGGCGACTGCGATCCGATGCGTCTCCTCCACTGCAGCGCGGGTGTGCGGACGCCGCGGCGGCATGCCTGCGTCTTCGGTACGCAAACTCAGTGGAGTGGCGATGGAGGACACATCGTCGTCGAGTCCCCGACGCGCAACCTGTATCGACAGCCATTCCGGCCGCTGCGGCCGGCTGGCAGCCGCTCGGTGAAGCGAAAGCCGAGCTGCTCGCACTGCGCGAGCAGCGTTGCTGACCGTTTCTATCGTCGGCGCGCCCGCTTGCGCTACGCGGGATTGCCGAATTTCCGCGCACGCCAGCGATAGATCACGCTCATCGGCAGATCGAGCACGCGCGCCAACTGTGGCACCGGATGCTGTGCACAGCAACAATTCGACCAGGTCGACGACCGGCCTTGGATATGAATGACGTACGCGCCAGCGGCGATGCATGCTTACCTCTGCTCCAGAACAGACATCAAGGACTCCTGCCGCGATATCGCCGAGCCGGCTTTCGGCGACATCGCGCTACGCCACCTCGTCCGCAGGCTCGCGCGTGCCGGCATACATTCCGGCGCTTGCGCGGTACTGGGTTGCCGAAGAGCCCAGATGCTTCCTGATCGCGCGCGTGAACGACGACCTGCTCTGGTAGCCGATCGCCTGCGCGATGTCGCCTATGCCGAGCTTGCTTCCGGAGAGCAGGGTACTGGCACTTTCCAGGCGATACCGGCTGACGTTCGAATAGGGCGTCTCCGTTGAACACGGACCGAAACGTCGTGATGAAATGCCCTACGGAGTAATTCGCCATCAACGCCAATTTCGCAACATCCAGATCCTGATGAGCGCACGCGGAAATGTGGTTGCGTACCCGCTGCAGGCGCAGGAACACGGCTTTCTTTCTCGACAGCGTGGAGCCAGGGCAGCGCGCGATCATCGCCGCGAACGAGGACTGCAATTCATCCAGCAGGCCAAGCAGTTGATGCGCAAGCTGCTCGCTGCCTGCGCCCTGCCGGGATCGTTCATGCAGTCACGCGCAAATGCAGCAGCCGTCGGCTGTGCCTGCGCACGGAACGGTGAATTGCCGGAAAGAGCACTGCAGGCAGGGTGCGCGGCCTTCCTCGCCGGGCGTCGTCCACGCTGTCGGCGTTCCGGTCTATCACGATGCACGGCACCGCGCGGTAGACATCGACGACGTTCGTGCCGCGTCTGCGCGTCACCCACGCAAATGTCGCCTCTGCCATAGCTGCGTGCTCCCAGTCCACCGGTCACGACGCCGGCGCCGCCGAGAATCGGGAAGAACACAGCACGAGTACGCCTGGCGGCGACGTAAGTTACGGTGCCGCGTTCGCACAGCACGACAGCCAGCCTATTGTCTTGCAGTGCCTGCGATTCGTGAGTGTCGAGACTCAGACGAGAACCGGCAATCGCTCGTAGCGGAAGGAAGTTCATTGGCGCGCCGATGTTGATCGGGAATTGCTCAGCAAAACGTTTTTCAGTGAAGCCATGTGTTCGCTCATCGTCGCAGCGCGCGGCACGAGATCGATTCCGACAAAGCGTTGCATGACGAAAGTCAGTAAGACGCGGCCCTGGAAGCAAGAACGCGTCACGGTTTCTCCAGAAACAATTTTCTTGAGAGCTCCTATACAGCGATAACGAATTGTCTGCGGCGACTTGCGCCACGCGCGATCGGCGAACCGCGCGACGCGGCTGGCGATTGCATTTCCGTGCGCGTCGACCGCAACTCCTGAATTACGTGCATTGCTGCATGCTGCGACTGGATAGCGACGGCAATGGAGTTGATCGATCGGTGGCGCCCGCTTATGTTCCGAACGAGTCGATGCAGAGTCGCGACTCACCCGGCGACGACGCGGATGATTCAGGCGTCGAGCCGATCGCGGTTTGCTCGCGACTTCGCGCCGCCGAGGTCGCACGCTGCCGTAAATTGGGACGGAAGGACTGTGCTTGACCGGGCACTCGACCTGCGCGCCGAGTGCCAGAACGGCTCAGGTTGCGCGGAACTCGATCCTTCGCGCGACGCAGCCAGGCGAAACGCGCGATGCGGTCCTGCGCCGCATCCGCGCCGATCGCGGCGCTGCACGCCTCGCGCAACGCGGATGAATCGACGCGCAGGAAGGGATTTGTCGTGAGCTCCGTGGAAAGGGTCAACCGGTAGGGTCGGCGCACCGCGCGAACGCAGGGCGCGCACGGCGTCGCTGCGCTCGCGCAAGGCAACGTTGTCCGGATCGACGCTCAGCGCAAACGCGCAGTTGGCAGCGGTGTACTCGTGCCCGCAACACACGCTGCGTGGTCGTCCGGCAGCGCCGCGAGGCGATCGAGCGACGCGAGCATCTGCGCCGGCGTACCTTCGAAAAGGCGGCCGCAGCCGACGCTGAACATCGTGTCGCCGGCGAACGACGACGCCGGCGCCGTGGAACGCGATGTGGCTCAGCGTGTGTCCGGGGATTTCGATCGACATCGAAGCTCGCATCGGGCGCAGCGAAGACGACACGTTCGCCGTCGCTCACGCGCCGCGTGGCCGTCGTTATGCGCGGATCATGCGGCGCGACGACCGGCAGGTCCGGATGCTTCGCCCCAGGATTCCGGGGACGCCACCGATATGGTCCAGGATGGTGATGCGTGAGCAGGATACCGGCACGGCGCCAGCCGCTCGCGCTGAAGTGTCGCGAGCACCGGCGCGGCTTCTCCGGGATCGACGATCAGCGCATTGCCGGCCGCGTCGGCGAGCAGCCAGATGTAGTTGTCGGCGCAGCGCCGGAACCGGAATGACGCGCATCGAAGTCGGCATCGCCTCATCGTCCGCACAACGAGTTCCAGACAGCCTGGCATCGAATGTCTGGAATCTTTCCTCAACCGGGGCTTGTAACTGGAGCCGACTCCCGGCATCGTGCCTGCTTTCAAACGCCTGTTCGATGCCTCTGCTACCCATGACCGACGCCACCGCCGCGCATTCGCCCTATCCGCATTTGCTCGCACCGCTCGACCTGGGCTTTGTCACGCTGCCGCAACCGCGTGCTGATGGGCTCGATGCATACGGGCCTGAAGATCACGCGCGCGACTACCGGCAAGCTGGCGGCGTATTTCGCCGAGCGCGCGCGCGGCGGCGTCGGCCTGATGGTGACCGGCGGCTTGTCGCCGAACATCGCCGGCTGGCTGAAGCCGTTCGGCGGACGCCTGTCGATGCCGTGGCATGTCGCGCGGCATCGCAAGGTCACGCGCGCCGTGCACGCCGACGGCGGACTCATCTGCCTGCAGATCCTGCACGCCGGACGCTACGGCTATCAGCCGCTGTCGGTGGCGCCGTCGCGGATCAAGTCGCCGATCACGCCGTTCACGCCGCGCGCGCTGTCGACGCGGCGGCGTCGAACGCCACGATTCGCGATTTCGTGCGGCTGCGCGAAGCTGGCCCAGGACGCCGGCTACGACGGCATCGAGATCATGGGCAGCGAGGGCTATCTGATCAACCAGTTCCTCGGCCGCGCGCACGAATCACGCGCGACGACGCCTGGGGCGGCAGCGTCGAGAAGCGCCATGCGCTTTCCGATCGAGATCGTGCGGCGCACGCGCGCCGCGGTCGGGCCGAACTTCATCATCATCTACCGGCTGTCGATGCTCGACCTGGTCGACGACGCGCAGAGCTGGGACGAGATCGTGCAGCTGGCCAAGGCGATCGAGAGCGCCGGCGCGACGATCATCAACACCGGCATCGGCTGGCACGAGGCGCGCGTGCCGACGATCGTCACCAGCGTGCCGCGCGGCGCGTTCGCCTGGGTCACGCGCAAGCTCAAGGGCGAAGTCGCCATTCCGCTGATCACGACGAACCGCATCAACATGCCCGACGTCGCCGAGAAGATCCTCGCCGACGGCGACGCCGACATGGTGTCGATGGCGCGGCCGCTGCTGGCCGACTCCGACTGCGTGAAGAAGGCGCAGCGCGGGCCGCAGCGAGCGCATCAACACCTGCATCGCCTGCAATCAGGCCTGCCTCGACCATGTGTTCGAGAACCAGCACGCGACCTGCCTGCTCAATCCGCGCGCCTGCAACGAAACCGAACTCGTCATCACGCAAGGCGCCGGCGCGCAAGAGCATTGCCGTCGTCGGCGCCGGTCCTGCCGGCCTGGCTTGCGCCACGACGCTGGCCGAGCGCGGGCACGCGGTCACGCTGTTCGATGCCGCCGGCGGAAATCGGCGGCCAGTTCAACATGGCCAAGCGCATTCCGGGCAAGGAGGAATTCCACGAGTCGCTGCGCTACTTCCGCCATCGCATCGAGGACACCGGCGTCGACGTTGCGCCTGAACACGCGCGCGACGGCGCAATCGCTGCGCGGCTTCGACATCGATCGTCCTCGCCACCGGCGTCACGCCGCGGGCGCTGCAAGATTCCCGGCGCCGATCATCCGAAGGCGATGAGTTATCTCGATGTGGTGCTGCACGGCAAGCCGGTCGGCGCGCGCGTTGCCATCATCGGCGCCGGCGGCATCGGCTTCGATGTCGCCGAATTCCTGACCCAGGCGGAGCCTTCGCCGTCCACCGACGTTGCGCGCTGGTCGCACGGAATGGGGTGTCGACCAGAACTATGCGAATCGCGGTGGGCTGGCCAAGCCGGCGCCCGAAGCGCCGGAACGTGAAGTGTGGCTGCTGCAGCGCACGCCCGGAACGCCGGGCAAGCGCCTGAACAAGACGACCGGCTGGGTGCATCGCGCCGCGCTGAAGATGAAGAACGTGAAGATGCTCGGCGGCGTGAACTACGAGCGCATCGACGATGCTGGCCTGCATGTCACCATCGACGGGGCCGCACAAGTCATCGATGTGGACAACGTCGTGATCTGTGCCGGTCAGGAGCCGCGCCGCGATCTCTACGACGGACTCAAGGCCGCCAATGTCGACGTGCATCTGATCGGCGGCGCCGACGTCGCCGCGGAACTCGACGCCAAACGGCGCGATTGCGCAGGGCACAAGGCTCGCAATGTCGCTTTGACGGCGATCGTGGCGCCTCGGGTGCGCGGCGTTTTGCGCCATGCAGCATGAGTGACGCTGGCTTGTACCACAGGGCAGGCGTAGGTTGGCGCGCCGGTTCCGTCAAATCGATCGCGAACCGCGCCGCGCCGGCATTGCAGGGGTATCACGCCGCAGCGCGTCAACCGCCAAAAAACGAGTCTCATTCTTTCTCATCGCCTACGTTTACCTGGAGGATTTCCAATGCTCAAGCACGCTCATTAGCGGGGATGATCGCAGCCGTGGCGCTGTCGTCGCCAGTTATCGCGAAGGATGCTGCGCCGCCGTCCCCGGCAGCACCGGCAGAACTGTCTCAACTCGATTTCTTCGCCGGCACCTGGCATTGCACCGGCAAGGCGTTCGCGAACTCGATGAGCCCGGAACACGCGACGACAGCCACGGTGCATGCCGACAAGGCAGCCGGCGGCCGCTGGCTGCATGTCCGGTACGACGAGAACAAGACCGCGGGCCAACCCGACGCCGTATCACGTCGGCGTCTACTATGGGTTACGACTCTGCCAAGAAGCAGTTCGTGGAAGCGCTCGCGTCTGACATGTTCGGCGGTTACTGCACGCAGAGCGGCAGTGGCTGGAACGGCGACACAATGACGTTCGAGGGTACCAGCAATGGCATGGGCGATCCCGCCGGAGTTCGCGACACGTTTGCCGAGAGAGGCCCGAACGGGCTGACTGCATACGGGGAGATGCAGGGTCCGGACAAGAAATGGAACAAGACCGACGAGGAAGCTCGCCACCGGCACCGAGATAAGTCGTCGCGGATAGTTCCCTGCTTTCGCGTATCGACAACATCAATGCGGTATCGGCGCCGCGAGGCGCCGATACCGTGCAGACACCAATCAATCAGCGATGATGCTCAATCGCGGTCGTGCTTGTCCTTGTAGTGCTTGAGCACCCACTCGTGCTTCTCGTACGGGCGGTCGGCATCGATATCGAGTCTCGACGCCGCCGGTCGTCACATATCGCGCGGTCGGCTCCGGCAGGGTCACGCCCGACTCCCACCGCTCGCCCTGAGCGCCAGTAGTAGGTCTTGGTTTCCGGCGCGAAATAGATCTCGTGGTCCGGATAGTAGACGTAGTGGTGCCTGGTGACCGTGACAGTCGTTTCGGCATGAACGATCGCCGGGGCGGCGTAGGCGAAACCGATCGCCAGTGCACACTGCGGTACCCAGCTTCTTGAGTGTGCGCATGAACATCTCCTTAGTTGTTGTTGGCCTTGGAGCCAAGGCATACATAACAAGGAGCGGGCCAAGCACGAATCGGCGCACAATCAATGAGTTATGCAAACGCCAAATCCTGAATATCGGGTATCCTGCACGCCGGTCCGCGCAAATTGCAGGGCCGGCACGCAGGGCCTATGTGAGCGCGCGTTCACTCATCAGAGCCGATCAGATTGCCGTCGGGATCGTTGCAGAAGGCGAGCGAGACTTCACTGTCAGGCGTGCGTCCGACGACGTGCGGCAACTGTTCGAAGTGCACGTTGCGCGACGTCATCGCCGCACGTGGGCAGCAGCGAGGTCGGCGACCTGAGGTAGACCGAGCGTGCCCTTGCCGCCGGGTTCGCCGCCCTGCGCGCTGAGCATCAGGCGCACACCGCCGACATCGAAGAAACTCATGCCCGGCGCATCGAACAGGATGCTTCGGGCCCAATGCATCGCGATAGAACGCCGTCGCGGCCGGCGATATCGCGCACGCTCAGCGCGATCTGCGCAACGCCCTGGATCTCGTTCATGGCAACCTCCTTTCGTGGGCCGGCAAGAATGCGATACAATTAGCCTGAGCTAATAATTAGCATAAGCTAACAAAATGTCGAATCGCCGTCAAGAGCCCGCCCCCATAGCCGACATCGCCCACCGGCTGCATGCCGTCGCGATCCGCCTGCTGCGTCGTGCGCGGCGCGAAGACGCCGCGATGGGCCTGCCGCCCGGGCAGGCCGCGGCCCTGTCGATATTGGTGTTCGGCGGTCCGAAAACGTTGTCGGAGCTGGCCGCTCCTCGAGCAGGTGCAGCCGCCCACCATGACGCGCATGGTCGACGCGCTCGAGCAGGCCCGGCTCATCAAGCGCGAGCAAGACGCAACCGACCGGCGTCGGTATTCCGCATCGCCGCGACAGCGGCCGGCGTGCGCCTGATGCACTCAGGCCGTGAGCGCCGCGGTCATGGCGCTTGCGCAAACTCCTGCCGGGCTGCGACCGCGACCAGGCGCCGTCATGGAGAAGGCGCTGGCGATTCTGGAGCAACCAGCGCTGAGCCAGCGGCCCTCGTACGTCGCGAGCAACAATGATGCGGCTGCTACTCAGCCAGCATAGCGCGTCCAGCCATCGAACTCGAATAGCTGATTCGTGTACGTTTCCACAACTGCGCTGAATGGGACATGCCGGCGGCGCTGTACAGGATCGCGCGGTGGCGCAGCACGGCGCGGCGGAATGCGCAGCGGCGCTCGCCGGCGCTTGGCGCAGAACCGGCCAACATTTCCCAGCCCGGCCGGCAGTGGCGACCACAGCAATTCGGCCAGACAAGCGTGCCGGCGCTGGAATCCGAGCGGCTTGACGACCTTGCCGAACGGTTCGTCGCTCGTGTCGAGCTGCTCGTTCATCTGTGCCGTCAGCACGCCCGGCACGTACCAGTTGTCGGCTTCGACAACACGCGCTCGCCGCACATCAGGCACATGCCGGTAGCGCGGCGAGCCGGCATCGTGGCGAGTCTCGCCTCGCAGGTCCGGCAGGAATCGCCTTGTCTACGTCGTGCACGCGCTGCACGACGACGCGCGGCGCCTGAGCAAGGCGATGATCGGCGCACCAGCGCTCGAGCGTCAGCGTCGCGCTGTCGTGGCTGAGCAAAGTCCGCGTTCAACGTCTGCAGAAGCGCCAGCAACCCGTGCGCGCAAGCCGATCGTCTGTGCGTTGCTGCCGGCGCGCGGTAGCGCAGGCGGCCAGCAGCATCGCGGCGAGCATCGCAATGCCGCGCAGCAGGCTGCGCCCGGCGCCTCCCGCCCGGCGCCGCTGCTCTTGCCAAACCCTGATACCTGTCCTTCCTGTCATGCCGTGACCATTCCCAATGCACGCACGCCGATTATAGACAACGTCCATAGGCAACCTGGTCGTCGCGCATTGGCAGCGACGGAACACGCCGACTACACTGCCTGCGAACCCCGACCGTCGCGGAGGTCCGCGCGTGAACTCCAATTCCCATGTACCACGAAGGATCGCGGCAGCTGCAGGACCGCTTCCAGGCACGCAGGCTCGCCGATCGCATGGTCGAGCGCATCGTGCACGACACCTTCACCGACGAGGACCGCACCTTCATCGACAGCCGACCCGCTGTTCTTTCTGCCACCGCCGATGCCGACGGCCGTCCGGACTGCTCGTACAAGGGCTGGCGTGCCGGGATTCGTGCGCGTCGTCGATCCGTCGACGCCTGGTGTTTCGAGCTACGACGGCAACGGCATGTTCAAGAGTCTGGGCAATGTCCTCGTCAACCCGCACGTCGGCCTGCTTTTATCATCGACTTCGAAAGCCCAAGCGCCTGCGCGTCAACGGCCGCGCGAGCGTGGCAGCGCCGACGATCCGCTGCTCGGTGAATTCGAAGGCGCGCAGCCGATCGTGCGCGTACGGCCCGAGAAGCGATCTTCCCGAATTGTCCGCGCCACATCCACAAGATGCAGATCGTCGAACAATCGGTCTCATGCACCCTGCCCCGGCCACACGCCACCGGTGCCCAAATGCAGGCGCCCGCACTTCAACGAAGTGCTGTCCGCCCAACGACCCGGCAGCGCGCGCGGCAACTGACGTGAACTCCCGAATGATCGTGTTGCGCCGCCCGTCGGATCCTGCTCTTCGCCATCGCACTGGCCGCCTGCGCGGCGGCGAAGCCGCCGGCGACCTCGCCCGACGCACCGAAGTATTTCCCACATCGATCCGGTGCGGCCAGTCGCCGAACTTCTGCCGATCGCGGCTGGCAGCGACGCCGCCGGCCGTAAGCCGGCAATTTTCGGGCAAGTCCGACCTCGTCGAACTGACATCGCTCGATGCGACCATCAAGCCTCGACATCCGCTACGCCACGACGCGCGACCCCCGGCGCCCCGCCGTACAGCCAGGCGCGCGCATTCCGCAGCGCCCGGCCGCCGAAGCGCTGGCGCGCGTGCAGAAGTCCCTGGTCCGCGGAAGGTTTCGGCCTGCTCGTGCATCGGACGCCTACCGGCCGTGGTACGTGACGAAGATATTCTGGGACGCCAACGCCGCCGCCGACGTTTACGCGCGAGTTCGTTGCCGATCCGGGCCAGCGGGTCTGCGCCACAACCGCGGCGGCTGCGCGGTCAGCGATCTGACTCTTTTGTATACGCTGGCCGACGGCCCGGCCGGTCGAGATGCCGGAGCCTCTACGACGAGATGTCCGAACGCGCCTACCCGGCCTACGCCGGCGGCCCCGAAGAACCGCGTCGCCTGCGCGAACCAGCTGCGCCGGCACATGGAGGCCGAGGGTCTTGCGCGGTGTTCCAGTTCGAATGGTGGCATTTCTCGACTACCGCGTGACTGGAAAGTCCTATGCGATCCGGTGAACGCCCGCTTTCGAAGACATCGCGCCGGCCGGCGCCAAGGCGACACACTGACCATGGTGCGTGACCCTCGCCCACATCGCCCTGGAAGTCGTTCGCGACTACGACGAAGCGATCGACTACTACACGCGCGTCATGGGTTTCGAACTTCCTGCCCGAAGACAGCCAACAGCCCGCGGTCGCCGGCGCAGCCGCTGGGTGCTCGTCGCACCGCCGGGCAACCGCGGCGCCTCGCTGCTGCTTCGGCTAACAGCCGCCGAACGCCGCGATGGCAGCGCCGCATCGGCAAACCAGGCCGGCGGGCGCGTGTTTCTGTTCCTGCACACCGGACGACTTCGCCCGCGATCACCGAACCCTGACCGGCAACGGCGTGCGTTTCACCGAGGAGCCGCGCCATGAAGATCTATGGCACGGTCGCCGTGTCCTGAGGACCGCTACGGCAACCGCTGCGACCTGATCGAATACAAATCCTGAGCAACCATGCCCGAATCACGCGTCGCCACCGCTCGACCTGTGGATTGCGGCCGCTCTGCTCGGCGCCGTCTCGCGCCGCCCGCCCCGGCTCGCAGCGCGCCGCGCAACCCACCTGGTGCGCCATCCACCGGGCAGGTGATTCGTCGACTTCCGCCACATCGATCGATCCCGTGTTCGACTGTTATCGCGCGAACTCGGCCTGGGGGCTGGCCTATTCCGGCAAGGCGTCATCGACCGCGACGGCTGGGATCCTCTGAGCGCTATGGGCGCGCGACAAGGCGCCGCCGAGCTGCGGAAGAGTCACGAAGCCATACGCTGTACGACGACCGCAGACCTCCAGGCTGAAAGTTATGCGGGCGTCTACTCGCGGCAGCCGCATCGATGGCGAGCGCGCTCGCCGAGCATGTGGCATCGCATCGAAAGGCGCCGAGTGCTCGGAAGATAGATCGCGTCGACGAGCACACGGGCGTGCGCGACGCCGTGAACGAGCATCTCCGCCACGCCCATGTATTACGACGCGGCGGCGTGAGGCGCTATCGCGACGTCGAACTCGGCAGCGATCGAAGCGTGCCGCCGACCCAGCGCGCGAGTCAACGATGCAGCCGAAGCGCGGGCGCTTCTGCTAGTGGCTGCGCGCGTCAGGTGTGGCGCGATAGGAGCCCTGAGTCTTGGATCAATCCAGCCATCATCTGTCGGTAGCCGCTGTCCCTGATCGTCGGCCTGGCGATCACGCAGGTCCCCTAAGCGCTGAGTCGCGGCAACCCTGCTGTCGCGAACGCAGGTGCAGCTGTACTGGCCGACGCTGCTGTAGGTCAGCCGTCGCTTGCTGCCGACGAACGCGCAGAGCTCGGTGGGCGATGTTCGGCCTGCGTGAAATCGAAGCCTGACCTTCGGCACGTTCGCGGCGGTCCTCTTTGCAAACCAATATCGTGTGCGAAGTGTCATGCTCGCGGCGCTCGTGTTCCCGGATTTTCTTCCGGCGGCGAGCGCATCGACTTGCGCACGCACCAGCCTGGGCCCAGGCGCGCTGGTGTTCTTCGCCTCGACCATCCCAAGGGTGCCGCTGGTCAGCCCGGCCAAGGATTTCGTGCTCAGCGGCCACCTGAGCGTGACCGCCTCAACGCGTGCACTTCCACCTCGGCTCTTCATTGCGCTTCGGCGCGATCGCGCCGAACGCGGAGCGAGTGGTATCACCGGCTTCTCGCCGCCGCTACGCTCGCGCCGTTCTGGGCCCACATCGTGGTGCTGTTCGCGCGCCTGCATTGATCTAGTGACCGTAACATCCGGAGCATCTTATCATGTTCTCGAAACGACCTGCTCCCTTCCGGTTGCCGCTACCTTCCCTCGCAAGCGGGGCTGGTTCTTGATTGCCGGTTTCAGTGCTTTCCTTCCCCTGCGAAGCGGGGGTGAAGGTGCCGACTGCAGGCGCTGAGCGCCTGCGAAAATTGCTGCTGGAGCGTGGCCCGAAAGGCGAGCGCCAGGATGGCGCGAGTCGCGTGCGGATGGTGGCGCTCGCGCGCTTGTTTCATCCGTTCACTATCAATTCAATCGTTACAGTCCCCTCTAGTGCTTGTCCGCCCGGCAGAGCAGTTATTCCGCTTCTTGTCGCCGTCAGTTTTCCCACCGCTTCGACACAGCGCCGACCGTAACCGTGCCGACGATTGAACCGCGCGTCGTACGGATTGTCCGTTTCGCGCAGATCACGATAGGAAAATGGAGCCGTCCGTGTAGCTGCTGCCCAGAATCAAGCGGACGGCGACTGAAGATTGCCGTTGGCGCTCGGCCGCGGACTCTTCCATGCCCGCCTTTTTCATTCATCGGGCTGTTGCGCGCCGGGAAACGTTCATCCCTCCCACCTGCAGCTCGCCGGTAAACCCCAGATGAGATCCCGTGGCACCGTTGCGCACGTCGCGCCAGCGGCGCCTTTCGAGCGCGCGGCAGCGCGTGGCTTGCCGCCGTAGGAGCCGCTCAGATCCCGGCAACCAGCGTGTTCTGCCTTCACCACTTCATCCGGCGTCAGCGCTCGTGCGCACGCGATCGCGAACCGAGGACGATACTCTCTTGTCGTCGCGCTCAGCGGCCAACGTCAGCCACGCCAGTCCCTGCGGCCGGGTCCCTCTCCGGTACGCCACCTTCGCCCTGAACGAAAAATCACGCCCAGGTTGCGTCTCCCCGGCCGGCTCTGTAGGAAAGCCCAGCTTGCGGCGATCTTGTACAACGTGATCGCATAGCACGATAATCAGTGCCGCTTTGATCTGCGTCCACGCCGTGAGGCTGGCGCTAGGCATCCACCTCGGGATCCGTACGCTGTCGCGAGTGGCGTCGAACAGCCCTCCTGCATTGTGAACCCTCTGGGCTTCATTGCAGCGCTGCCGCCCAAAATGCCGCCGCGACATCCAGGCCGCAGAGGGCCGCGAAATCAGACGGACATCCCGGGCGGCTCTGACGCCGCTCAAGCAGTTAGTTGCTGGCCATGCGAGTCGATCCTCGAGCAAATTCGATGTAGCCGCGCTTGCGTCGCATTGCATTCGCGGAAGAAACAGGCTCGACGATGCGAATCTGAGTCGCGCGGACCTCGGCCAACCATCCGTGCCGGCAGGATCCGATACAGGTCCTCGCCGCGCTTCTCGTCGATCTGAAAGCCGAAGCCGATCGCGCTGCAGATAGCCCGGACCCTCTCGACGCTGGCGTGGGTCGCGTGCTTGCAGCGCGAGGCGAGGTTCAGCCATGCGTCGCCGCGCCCGACGGCAATGGGTACGCCGCTCCAGAAGCGGCAGCGCAGCTCGGCAGTCTGCTTGACGACGACATTCGATGCGCACGTGGCGCGTCCCGGCAGGTCGCGGATCGGTATGCGCGTGATCGAAGCCGCTCTTCCGGCGATGACGATACGATGAAGTCCACCAAGCCCGGCGGGACCACGTATTCGCCGAGGTCGTGCAGCGCGAGCGGCCAAACTCCTGCTTCATCGTCCAACAGCAGCCGGTCACCCTCCGCAGTCACGCAAATCGACGAGCCAAGAAACCGACGGCCTGGCGTGCCATCCCCCGTCTTGTTGCCCTTCGAAGCGGCTCCAGTTGAGCAACGTCACTGCGGTGATCGCGGTCAAGCGATCCCTTCTGGAGCTGAACCGCGTTCTTGATGAGAAACGGGATAAGACTGGGCATCCATCGAGGCACGACTGCAAGTGAACGTGCAAGATCCGGCGATCAGGCCCCAGCCCGCAGGAGCTCGAGGAAGCGTCACACGTCGCAACGAACCGGCCGTGTGGCTGCGGTTCCGGCCGCGGCACGGCGTCCCTATGTCCCATTGCAATCTTGCACCGCCGTCACCCGCCGGCGGCAGTGGCTGACTAGCCGCCGACCCGCCCGCGTCACCCGCGTGGCGACTCTCGCGGCATCGACTGGTCCACGAACTCCGGGTTTGGCCCGGCAGCGGCGGCATGCGAGAGCGGCGGCGCCGGCGCGGTTGAATACGTACGATCAGGTCGCCCTCTTGGCCGACCAGACGGCCGGACCGACGTGAAATTTGCCTAAAGCCAGTCTTCTTCACATTGCCGCCATCTGGGGCGTTCTGCTTCTGGCGCCGCTGTATTTCATCTTCGACCTGATCGGCCAGCAGGACCCGCCCGCGATCACGCATCCGGGCTTCTACTACGGCTTCATCGGCGTCTGCGCTTGCGTGGCAGATCGCCTTTTTCATCATCGCCCGCGATCCGGCGCCTTCCGGCCGATCATGATTCCGTCGGATTCTCGAGAAGCTCGGCTACGGTGGCGCCATGGTCGCGCTGTACCCGCAGGGCCGCGCGCATCCGCCAGGATCTCGCCTTCGGCGTGATCGACCTGCTGTTTGCTCGTCGCTGTTTGTCGCGGCCTATCGCAGTGTCGGCAGGCCGGCGAAGTTGAGTCCAGGCTACTTTCTGCATTTCGTCGAGGCGGCGGCTGAACGACCGGCGTCCCTTCGCCGAGAGCGCCTGACCGGCCCCAGCACAAGGATGGCCGAGACGACGCTGCGAGTCCCTGCTCATCCTAGAAACGCATGCGCACGCGAACGCCGCCGGCCCATGGAAGTGGATGCTCGCACGTCCTCGTCCAACTCGTCCCGCCTCCGCTTTCTTCTGTTGTCCAGCGCGCTGCTGCTGTACTCCAGCGACAGCGTCCGAAATTGTGAAACAAGTAGCGCCTCCAGCGCCGAGCGTCGCGGTGTTGAGCAGGTGCCCGGTCAGCGCGCCCGAATTTTTGCGCACGCCGGCAAAGCCGAACGTGCGCGCGGGAAGTCCTCGCTGAATGCATGACGCCAGCCGAGCGTCAGCAGCGGTGCGACGGCACCGCCCTCGGCCTCACCATGCGCCGAAGCCGAGTGTTGGTTTACCGACAGGCCGGCGTCGATCGTACCTTTCAGGTCGTAGTAGGCGGCGCCCAGGCCGATGCCGACGACGTCGCTCGGGACCGGCGCAGGAACCACCAATGCCACGCGGCATTGTAGGTGTAGAGCCGCAAGCCGGCTTTTCGACGAACGCGCTGATGTTGTAGCGTCGTTTCCCGTCGAACATGATGTCGCGCGTCAGTGTCGCGCGCGCACTCTTCGAATATTGATAGCCGCTGATCGAAAACCCTGGCTGTCGAGGACGAGAAGCTCCAGGCGCACGTTCGGCAGCGTGCGATGCTTGTCGAGGCCCAGGTCGCGCTTCGAAATCGACGTCGGTGCCGGCGACCTTCGACCGTTGGCCGAAACCTTCGCATCCACGATCGGGTAAAGCCGCCGAGAGACAGGCTGAAGCGGTCGAGCGGTTCGGGCATCTTCGGCGTAAAGTGCGTAAGCCGAAGTCTCAGCGCCGCAAAGCGCCAGCGCAGCCACCCGCGACGCGTCCAAGCTGGAGACCCACAGCTCCGTTCTCCCGGCATTGGTATTCATGCCTCGGCGCGCAAAACTCCGGAATGCGCCGACGACGACGGCGGCAGACTACATTCAGCTACCTGACGTGCCGGCAAAAACGGTGCTCACAAGGAACCCTCTGACGACGCGGTCATCCCAGGCGGCAGGCTGGGACACGACGAGCATGGGCTTGTTCAGGACCTCCCCAGTGCTCTAGCGTTTGTCGATCGGCACGAACTTCAGATCCTCCGGACCGATGTAGTTCGCGCTCGGCCGGATGATCTTGCCGTCGATGCGCTGCTCGATCACGTGCGCGCTCCAGCCGCGGTGCGCGAGATGACGAACAGCGGCGTGAACATCGCGGTCGGCACGCCCATCATGTGGTAGCTGACCGCGCTGAACCAGTCGAGGTTCGGGAACATCTTCTTGATGTCCCACATCACCGTCTCGAGGCGCTCGGCGATGTCGAACATCTTCATGTTGTCCGGCGTCCGTCGGACAGAGCTCGCGCGCGACTTCCTTGATGACCTTGTTGCGCGGGTCGCTGACCGTGTAGACCGGGTGGCCGAAGCCGATGATCACTTCCTTGCGCCTCGACGCGCGGCGGATGTCGGCCTCGGCCTCGTCCGGCGGTGTCGTAGCGTTCCTGGATCTCGAACGCCGACTTCGTTGGCGCCGCCGTGCTTGGGTCCGCGCAGCGCGCCGATCGCGCCGGTGATCGCAGGAGTACATGTCGCTGCCGGTGCCGGCGATCACGCGCGCGGCGAACGTCGAGGCGTTGAACTCGTGCTCGGCGTACAGGATCAGCGAGGTGTGCATCGCGCGCACCCACAGTCGCGGACGGCGTCTCGCCGTGCAGCAGGTGCAGGATAGTGCGCCGCCGATCGAATCGTCGTCGGTCTCGACTTCGATGCGCTTGCCGTTGACCGCGTAGTGGTACCAGTACAGCAGCATCGAGCCGAGCGACGCCATCAGCCGGTCGGCGATGTCGCGCGCGCCAGGATCGGTTGTGGTCGTCCTTTTCCGGCAGCACGCAGCCGAGCGCCGATACGCCGGTGCGCATCACGTCCATCGGATGGCGTCGACGCGGGCAGCTGCTCGAGTAGCCGGCCTTCACCGCTGCCGGCAATGCCGCGCAGCGACTTGCAGCTTCGTCTTGTAGCGCGGTCAGCTCGGCCGCGGTTCGGCAGCTTGCCGTGCACGAGCAGGTGCGCCATTTCCTCGAACTCGCAGGTCGTCGGCGACATCGAGGATGTCGTAGCCGCGATAGTGCAGGTCGTTGCCGGTGCGGCCGACGGTGCACAAGGCGGTGTTGCCGGCGGCTACGCCGACAAGGCGACGGATTTCTTTGCCTTGGGGAGGATCTGTGTGGTTTCGCTCATTTGTCTTCTTCCTTCGCCGGGACAGCCGCCTCGGCCTTTCGTTGTCGATGAAACCGTCTCGCGCTTCGCGCGGGGCATTGGTTCGCTTCCCGACGCAGGCGCGCCGGATCTTTTCGCGGCCGTCGTAGACCCAGCACTCGTTCAAGGTCGAGCAATAACACATACTCAGTTCGACCCTATCCACCTGCTCGGTGTATGCGTTGAAATCCTCGGCGCTACGAAACAACAACTGGTCGAGCCGCTCGCCGGCAGACAGCACGATAGCCGCTGTTGAGTGTCGAATACGCTGGCCGATGTTCGAATTTCCAACCCCAGCGCCGCGTACACGGCATCCCAGCTGCGCTGCGGCTTGCCGTCGACGTAAACCCTGCACCGAACGCACCTGCGCCGGACCGACGCCCTTGTTGACGACGACCACCTCGCGTTTCGATCCCGATACGCCCGGTTCGATACGGCCATACCCTGGCGCGCACCTGCTGTCGCTGGATGTACGCCGTATAGCCGGATACGCACAGCGCCAGCAGGCCGACGAAGGCGGCAATGACCGCGGCGGCGCCGTCGCCGAATCCGCGACGCCGGCCGGAATCCGGCGCCGTCGTTTTCGGTCATCGGTCTATCGCTCGCCCTTGCCGCCGGCGAACAACGCGTCGAGCTTCTGCTCGTAGGCGTGGTAGCCGAGGAAATCGTACAGCTCGCGCGCGCGTTCGCATGGTCGGCACTGCGGCCTTTCTGCGTGCCGTCGCGGCGTACGGTTTCGTAGAAATTCAGCGCCGCCTTGTTCATCGCGCGATAGGCGCCGCAGCAATACAGCAACGATGTCGACGCCCGCCGATTTCACTCGTCGGTCGTGAACAGCGGTGTCTGGCCGAACTCGGTGATATTGGCGAGGATCGGCACCTTCACCGCCTGCTTGAACTCGCGGTACTGGTCGAGCGTGTAGATCGCTTCCGGGAAAGATCATGTCGGCGCCGGCTTCGACGCAGGCAACTGCGCGCTCGATTGCCGGCTGCAACCTTCGACGGCGATCATCGGCACGCGCGGCGATCACGAAACCGGATCGCTGCGCGCATCGACGGCGGCCTTAGCACATGTAACTGAACGAAGTACACT
>ERZ1370068.10656-contig-9336_pt1 | contig 40976 bp, 59 predicted proteins | sample MGYA00561227_ERZ1370068 | MGnify/ENA primary metagenome ERZ1370068 (study PRJEB38410, sample SAMEA6850437) | metagenome | study: Metagenomic assessment of the ecological functions of the soil: analysis of the soil microbiota associated with the... | reverse complement strand
ATTAGCGTTCGGTTACGTATTGCTCACCGTGACTGCGGCCGTGGTGCCGGCGTAGGTCAACGTGTCGGCCGCCGAGCAGGCTGGCCGTGACCAGCGTCTCCACGCCAGCTGGTACCGTGCCTGCCTTCTCGAACTCGGGTCAGCCGCCACGCCGTCGAAGATCACGTCGAGCGTATCGTTGCCGGGTGGTGCCGGGGATGCGGGCGAGCGTGTCGGCGTCCGCGCCGCCGTCGACCGCGTCGGCCCCGTCGCCGAATGTGTAGTTGAACGTGTCGTCGCCGGCGCCGCCGATCATGGCTGTCGTTGCCGGTGCCGCCGGTCAGCGTGTCGTTGCCGATGCCGCCGATCAGGGTGTCGGCGCCGCTCGAGCGTGTCGTTGCCGGCGCCCGCCGTCTGGCTGCCAGCCGTTCGATGCGATATTGTCGTTGCCCGAACCGCCGGTGGCGTTCGTCGGCCGGCGAGCGTGTCCTCGACCGCCGCCGCCGCCGAGCCGCCGGGCGGTGCCGGCGATCAGGCTGACGAACATGTCGCGTCCAGCTCGCCGGCATAGGAGGCGGTGTCGACGCTGCCGTTGCCGGGGAGCGCGTCGTTGCCGGCGCCACCGTTCGCGTGTCGTCGTCGGCGCCGCCGTTGAGCGCGTCGTTGCCGATGCCGCCGGTGGGGATGTCGTTGCCGGCGCCGCCGTTGAGCGTGTCGTTGCCGCTGTCGCCGTTGAGCGTGTCGATGCCGGCATTGCCGTTGAGCGTATCGTCGCCCAGCGCGCCCGGCAGCGTGTCGTTGCCGCCGTTGCCGTTGATGGTGTTGTTGCCGTCGTTGCCGGTGCCCGTGAAGTTGCCCACGCCGATGAAGGTCAGGGTCTCGACGTTGGCCGCCAGCGCCATCGAATAGCTATTGAGCGCGGTCTGGATGGTGTCGGTGCCCTCGCCGGGGTTCTCGATCACGCTGTCGAGCTGGCTGTCGACGATGAAGGTGTCGCTGCCGAGCCCGCCCGTCATGGTGTCGTTGCCGGTGCCGCCATTGAGCGTGTTCTCGTTGCCGTTGCCGCCGTCGAGGAGGTCGTCGCTCGGCAGCACTTCTCGTTCAGCGTGTCGCGTAACGCCCGCCGTTGCCCGGCAGCCAGCTTGTCCGTCCTGGGCCGTCGCCTTGCCGGTGATGATGTCGCTGGCGGCGTTGCGGCCGCCGACCACGATGGTGGCCGCCAGGAGGCGAACGACCGTCACGGTCGTGCCGCCGTCGTCGACGAAGGTCACCGCCAGCCCGCAGTCGCAGGCCCACGCCTTGTGCGCCTGCCCGGGCACGAACAGCTGCCCGTCGCCGCCGGCAATCGGCGTCCATACGATGCCATCGACCGACTGCTGCCACTGAACGTGAACGCACCTGCCGCGACCGCTGTCGCCGCCCGTCCGGGTCGACGATGGCCAGCGGATCAGCCTGGTCAGCAGCGCGCGCCCTGCGTCGGCGTCGTGTCGCTGATCGTACCGGCGCGCCCGTGGGTGCGTCGCTGACGCCAGCCCGACCGGGGCCGTCGGCCCGCACGACGAACGTCTGGCCGCCAGCACGACCGTTGGCGTCCCTGATAGACGGCCTGCACGCGCAACGCGCCAGACCGACTTCGATGCATCGCTGGGCGTGAAGGTCGGGCCGGTGGCGCGCACATCTCCCAACCCGGTCGCCAGGATTGCCGTGCCCTCGACGACGCCGTCGGTGAACCACGCCGGCTGCATCGACCCGCCACGACCGCACAGAATGTAACGCGGTCCGAGTGATCGCGCCCGCGTGGATTGGTCCGCACTGCACGTCACGCCGGGATCGATCGACGCCCACGCGCCGACGCAATTGTGATCAGCCTCGGCGGGCGTGTCGTCGCCGATGGTGAGCAGGCGCCACTGGGGTCGGCGTTGAGGCCTCGCGCAGCACGTCTCGCCTACGTCGGCGAATTGCAGCCGCTCGATGCTCGACAGACGATCTGATTCCGACGCCGGGCCAGCCACGCCGCCGACGACGTCCGCCACCGTGACGATATCGCCGCTGACAGGCGTCGGGGATTGTTCGGGTCGAACGGCTGCCGTCGTTGATGAGGTGACCGTTGGCCAGGTCACCCGAGAATACGGCCGTGTCGAAGTCGGGGCCGCGCGGCCGTCAACGGCAGGATCTCGCGGACGATCTGGTAGCTGACCGGAATTGATCTCGCCCGCCAGCACGCGCTCGGCCAGCTCGGTCATGCTGTCGACGCTGTCGGATCTCGGCGCCGAGGATGAGCTCCCCGTTCGCGTCGCCGGTCCGCGACGCCGTTGCGTCGGCATCCACTGTCGCGCGCACGCTGACGCGCACGTTGAGCGCAGCGTGTCGCCGTCGATCAGGTCGTCGCCGCCGCGGCCCTCGATGATGTCGCTGCCGTCGCCGCCGAGGATGATGTTGCCGGAGCGCGAACCGAGTGTCACGCCGGCGCCGACGAAGCTCCTGCAGACCGTCGATCGAGGTCGATATTGGTGAGCACGCTGCCCGTGGCGCATCGGAGGTGGCGGATCTCGGCGAGATCGGCATCGTCGCCGCGCAGCGACGTCGCTGAATGCCGAGCCCGACAGACCTTCCACCGACGCGCGAACCGGTCGAGAATGCCAGGGCCGATGGCGCGATCGGCGGCTCGATGAAATCGTGGCACGAGGTTCAGGTCGACGGTTGACGCCGAACTGGTCGATCGTAGCTGGCCCAGTCGGCCCGTCGACCGCCGGCGACAATGGTCCGGTCGCCGTCGCTGCCGACGCATGATGTCGTCGCCGCCTTCGCCCAGCGACCTCGTCGAAGCCGCCGCCGCCGATGAAGACGTCGTTGCCGATGACCGTCGTCCGCCAGCGCGCGGCTCGAAGTTGTCGCCAGGCGCGCCGTCCTGGGTGCCGTTCTCGATCCAGTCGTCGCCTTCGTTGCCGAGTCATCGGCTGACGTTGACTTTGGCGCCGAGGATGAAGTCGTTGCCCTGGCCGCCGAAGGTCTCGAGATGTCCTCGCCGGTGATGATGAAGTCGCTGCCGGAGCCGCCGAGGATCAGGTTGATGCTGCGGCCGTTGCCGGCCGTGGATGACGTCGTTGCCGTCGCCGCCCTGTATGGTGTCGTCGCCGCCGGCGTCCGTGATGATGTCGTCGCCGGCGCCGCCCAGGATCGTGTCGTTGCCGTCACCGCCCTCGAGCCGGTCGTTGCCGGCATCGCCGTAGAGCGGTGTCGTCGCCGATGCTGGAGATGATGGATGTCGTTGCCGGCGGTGCCGCCGAGGACGACATGGTCCTCGCCGGTGTACTGCGAGGTAGTTCGTGTCGGGCGCCGGCCGTGTTCGGGGTTGTCGCGGATCACCAGCGGCGTGAGATCGCCGTCCGCCGGTCGGATCGTCCGCCGTCGGCGCCGAGGCCGCGTTGAACTGCTTGGTCTGATCGACCTCGAGGATGAACGCCGGCGTCGAGAACACGTCGCCCGGCAGATGCGTCGCGTCGGTATTGAGCCATGATCAGCTTGGCGAACGAGTTGTTCTCGAGCTCGGTGACGAAGTTGCAGCCCGGCGGTGCGCGTCCAGGTAGTAGAAGCGGTCGCCGTTCTGCAGCGTTCTCGAGCTGGTTCTCGAACACGAAGTTGAAGGTCGAGCCGAGCAGGCCGCCGAAACGGCATCTGCTCCTCGGCCGAGGCCGCCGATCCAGAGGTCGACGGCGTCGAGACCGGTGGTGGTCACGCCATTGGCCGCCGCTGGCCCAGGCGCCGGTGCTGTTCAGGAAGTCGAGGCGGTCCGGCAGGCGCGCCCGCGCCGCCCAGCACGATGGCCAGCGGCTGCCGCGCGCTTGTCCGCCAGCGTGGTCGCGCTGGTGATGCGTCGCGTGCGTGCCGTAGGCGGCGATGAAGTTGATCGAGCGATTCCGGGTGCTTGCAGGTGCTGCGCGAAGTCGGCCCAGCTCGACGTAGGGCTTGAGCTGGCTGTCGCCGGTCATCTCGTAGAATTCGCGCGCGCGCCGCGTTCAGCGACGGAATGCCGGCGTCGCGGCCGCGCGCGAGGTTGATGGCGGCGCGAGGTCGAGCGGCAGGCCGAGCAGGTTGTTGCGCAGCGCTTCGGTCACGAACTCGTCGATCTCGTTGCCGACCTGGCGGGTCATGCCGCGCACGATGGCGCCGGCCGCCTCGTCCGGCGGTGCGGGCCGCTCGCCGTCGAACGCCAGCGGGTTGAGGAAGGCCGCGATCAGGCCGATCTCGCTGCGACGACGAAGTTGGGATCGAGGCGGTCGATCGTCTCGGTCAGCATCGAGTGGCCGAAGCGATAGACCGTGTGCGCGAACTCGGCGACGATCGCCGGATCGATCGTGGTGTCGTAGCCCGTCTCGGCGCGAGGAACGCGTCGACCTGCGGCTGGATGTTGCGCGCGAACTCCTCGAACACGAGATGCTGATACTGCATCTCGGTGCCGAACTCGCCGCCTGGAACAGGCGCTCGCCGTCCACTGCAGCGACCGCGATCTGCGCCGGGACCGGTGACGTCGGCAACGAGCTCGTCGAGCGGCGGCGCCAGCGGCATCAGCTCCGTTGAGGAGCAGGTCGCGAGCGTCGAGCACGTGTCGTCTCTTGGTCTGATCGACGAGCCGGTTGTGCTCGGAGTGGAAGACGCGCGTGGACGGCGGTGAGGCCGATGTTCTCGTTCACGCGGCCGTCGCCGGCCATGTAATGCGCGTCGAGCAGCTCGTCGTCGTAGGTGGCCGGCCAGCCGGCGTCGACGCCGACGATGCATCGTCGGCATCGGCGGCCAGGGCACGCCCTGCGTGCTGAACGGGTCGGCGGTGTGGGCGATGTCGGCCAGGAACATGTGGCCGGTGCGCACCGCGCCGACCGCGAGCGGGCTGATCGGCGCCGCCGGGTTGCCCTCGACCACGTCGTCGTCGGCGGTGCCAGGGATGCCGTCGTCGCCGGGGCCGATCACCACCTGCGGCGAAGCCGTTCGCGCCCGGGATGAAGTTGCCGTACGGGTCGACATGGATCATCGAGCACGTTGACGGCGTCGTAGTCGGCCGAGCTCGATGCCGAGAGATGTCGCGGGCCTGGGCCTTGACCACGCGCCCAGGTGGCCATGCCGCCCGATCTCGACGTCGTCGGCCGTTGCCGAACATGCCGTCGGCCCAGGATCGCGGTTGGTGATCAAGCTTGCCGGTCGCGACGGGATCGCCGGCGGCGTTGAGCTGCATAGGCGCGCAGGAACACCTGGTGGGAGGGGTGCGAGGTGTAGGTCTGGTTCTGGTCGACGAAGGGCGTGGTGGTGTTGATGTGCTCGTGGATGTCGTCGGCGCCCTCGTCGATGAGGGGGTGGCGAGGATTGTCGCCCAGGATGCCGTCGGGCCCCGGCTAGGTCGATGGCTCTGGTGAGGACCATGAAGCGCATAGGTGGCAGGTCGTCGGCGGTGCCGCGGCGTGCCGTCGCGGCCGAGGATGAGGGATCGTCGAGCTGCAGCGGGATAGGAACACGGTGCCGCTGCCGCCCTTCTGGACGAGGTCGAGGCCGTGGTCGAAAGAACTGTCCGAAGAACACGAACCACAGATTGAAGGGCGCGGAGAGGCCTTCGTCGGGTGTGACGTTGTCGAAGGAGAACTCGGCGATGTCGTCCTGCGGTGCCGAAGGCGCCGTCGAGGCCCCTGGTGTGTGGCGATGATGGAGACGCGCCGTCGTTGAGGAGGCTCGTCGCCGGTTCCCAGACGAGGTCTGCGCCCGGCGCTGCCTGCGACGGCGACGGCTGCGGGGTTCCTGCTGGTCTGGTCGACGATCAGGTTGGAGATGATGCGCGGGTCGGCATCGACGACGTTGCCGCCGCTGGCGTAGTCGGTGTTGGTGACGACGGGTGCGGGCGGTGGCCCGAGCGCGGGCTGTCGCCGGCATCCTGATCGACCCGGAAGAACGGATCCGTCAGCCGCGGGAACGTTCCGTCATCGCCCAGCACCAGGTTGTTGGCGAAGGAAAAGACCCGTCAAAGCGCCGTCCTTCTGCGAGGGCACAATGGTGGGACCAAGGTTGATGGATCCCGCCCCTGCCGCATGCGCTTCGGCTATGGTCTGCTGCAGAATGAAATCGAGATCCGGACCTGATGAATTTGACCAGTTTCCTCCACGCGCGACCGAGGAACGATGAATCCTTAAACCGGAGTGCGGACGAACTGCCGATTGATCTTCGGATGGCGTGGAGCTGGCTAGAGGGACTGAAGCCTCGCGCAGCCAGACTGTAGTACACACGGTGTGCCGGGGACTGCAGGTTCGCCAGGAGCTGTCGCGCGCTCTGTGGCCGGCCCGCGCGACCGAGCTCAAAGGCAGCGGTTGGCCGTCCAACTCGGCTCCGATCTTCTGCGCCTCGAGGATCGTACTTCGACGCGGTTGCGAACCCGCATCCTGCGAGAAACACCTGCGTCAAGTAATGCTTAACGGTATCTGACGGTGACGCCCAGGCGGTGCGCGATCTCTGGCCGGTCAGACCTTTCGCGAGGTGGCCGAGGATCTGCTTGTCCCGCGGCGTGAGACCGCGATCTGTCGGTCTTGTGCCCCAGCAGCGACCTGCCCTTGTTCTGCATGAGCGGGCGCGAGAGCCAGCGCGCCGGCGTGATGTAGGGGGCTCGCCCCGACGAGATGGCCTCGAGCGCACTGACGAGGTCGGGACCGCTCATCGTCCTTGAGAATGTAGCCATGGACGCCGATGCGGAGCACGTCCGCCCACGTCTTCCCTCGTGGTCGGAAGCCGTCAGAATGACGACCTTCATGCCGGGGCGCGCCCGCAGAATGTCCCTCGCGACCGCCCCCGATGCCGTCGCCTGCCACGCCGATTATCGAGGACCAGAATGTCGGGCTTGCCCTTCTGGACCGCCCGACGCGCATCGTCGGCGGTTGCGCCTTCTGCAACACGACCAGTCGCGAGCCTTGCGGACGGCAGCGTTCCGCCAGGCCCTGCCGGAACGCCGGGGGGCAGCCATCAGATCACCGCCGCGTTGATGCGCGCAGCCACGGCCGTCTGCCGATGCGACTGAAGTTGGGATCCCAATAGCCGGAAGGCCCGTAAGCCCGGGCGGGCGCGCATGTGCCGCGTGTCTCCATCGGTACAGGCTAGGACAGCTCGCCGGGGGCTGAAGAAGGAGAGCACGGGTCTGATGGTTCATGGACCAAAGGGCAAGGGGCCTGAGGACCCGACGGGCGAGCGCGGGACCCGCCCGCCCGTTGCCGGTGTCCGAGCGGGGGCAATGCGCCTGGAGAGGGGCGCAGGCGCATGGCCTATGGTGGCACCGGGCCGCAGCCGCAGCTCGATGAGCCAGGTAGGCAGGACCCTCGCCAGTCGCTTCGCGCGGTGGTCATCTCTACGAGCTGCGGGAGCGCATCGGTGCGTGGCCAGGCCGCGTTGCCGCACGCAGAGCTCCGCGCGAATTGCGCCGCGGCCGGAAATGTCACCGCAGCGTCCAGCGATTTCCGCGTTGCCCATCAGCACGTGCTCCTGCTGCACGGACTCTCGCGCTTTGGCTCGGTCTGCTTTGCCTGCCGTTCAGGGCATGAGCTTCGAAGGCGGAGCAGATTTTGCGAAACGCCCGCCCCCCCGGTTGCCCGGTGCGGCGCGTCAGGGCATGGTGGTAGAAGCCGGCGCCATTTGGACCGTTTGCTGCGCAGCGCCACGAAGCTCGAGGGACGCCGCGGCGATTTGCCCTCGAAGGCCAGCCGTACAGCGAGCCCCGTGGCCCGTCTGCTCGTAGAGCGGCATTGCCTCGCCGAGGCGCAAAGCTCGCAGAAAGCTCTCCGCTTGTGCCGGTGCTGGCGTGCGCGTCGAGCCTGGTCGCCCATCCCACGTGCTCTGCGCGAAGCGCAGAAGCGCCCCGACAGCAATGCGAGCACGAACGCCGGCGCAAGGCGAGTGACGCGGCACCTCGATGAGCGTGAAGCCGTTTCGCGGCCCCCGGCACGCGACGCTGCAGAGTCGATCTTGCGGTCATGGCCGAAGGTTGCGAGCTTGAGGTTTCCAGCCGCAGCGGTGCCGAAGGTCCGGCGCAATGCCCTCCTCGCCACCTCACCTCGATGGTGACCCAATACGCGGCAAGCCGCGCCACGGGGTGTCGTCGCCGGTCGGGCCAGGTGATAGCCGGCTTGGCCTGCATCAGGCGTAGCCAGTCCGGGCGGCTGGCCGGACTGCTGCCCCTCCTCCAATCGCGACTCCACGCCGGCGGCGGCCGGCGCGCGTCTGCGCGAGCCGCAATGCCGCGCTCTCCGTGTCTGTCGCGACCACGGGCGCCGCGCCAGCCGACCGGACACGCTCCGGTGAAGACCAGCAGATAGCCGGCAACGAAAATCACGAGCGCGACCAGCGTCTCGATCGGCGTAAAGCCGGCGCAGCCGGTCATCCATTCGCATCGCGCTGGTCGTCTCGCGCTATTGTCTCATATGCACGCGCACGTCGCCGTTGAGCCAGTCGACTGAGCACGGCCGTGCTGCTCCTGCGCATCCCTGCAACGGCGACCCTGGCTCCGCTGGCGCTGCCATCGGGAAAAAGCGCGACCGCGCTGGTGCCAACGCGCTCGCTGTCCGGCACCCACAGGTCGAGGTGGACCTGCTCCGGCAGCTGGCGGCGGGGGCGACGCCCTCCGCCCATGTGGCGGCCGGCGACGTCGATCGTCAGCACGTAGCTCGACGTTGCTGATCTGGGTGGCGGCGCGTACGGCGCGTCCCGGCAAGCTCGTGACGCGCGCGCTGCGAACCACGGGCCCGGGCGTGCCCGATGCAGCGACGGCGCGACGACGGCGAGCGCCAGCGCAAGCATGCCGAGCGACCGACCAGGGCTCGATCAGCGTGAAACCGGACTGGGCGGACCCGCCCCGCCGCGTCGATGCGCTTCAGGTCATCGCTAGCGCCAGATCGTTCACGCTGACGATTGCGCCCATCACCGAAAGCAGGGAGCCCTCCGACCAGCACGCCGATCACGATGGTGAGCACCGGTGTCAACAGGCTGGTCAGACTGTACCAGCTGCTGCTGCAGTGCCGCTTCGTAGATGCTGCCGACCCGCTCCAGCATCACGTCCAGCTGGCCGGTCTGCTCTCCCACCGCGGTCAACCACGCAGCGCTCGGCGGAAAACCTGTGACCGGGTCCAGCAGGATCCCACCGGCGTCGCGCCTTCTGCTACCTCGGCTGGCGCAGGTTCGCACTGCAGCCGCCATCGCGCGGTTGCTGAGCACGTCGCCGGAAATCTGCAAAGCCTGCAGCAGCGGCACGCCGTTGCGGATGAGCGTGCCGAGGTCCGCGCATCGCTGATGGCGGTCTGGCTGTTCTGGATCAGCCGCGACAGGAGGGGAGGCGTGCAGCAGCTGGCGGTCCCGCCACAGTTGCAGCGCCCGTTGCGGGCGAGCGCGATATAGCCGCCGGCAAATTGCCCCTGCTGCCACAAAGAGCGAGCAGCCAATGCGCGGCGATCGTCTCCCATGCGTCGAGCGGGGCTGGAGAATGATGAGCGGCGGCTGTGCGCCCGCGTCCCTGAACAGCGGGCCACCGTCGGGATCAGGACCGTCATGATGACGAGGAGAGCTCCTGCGGCTCGCGATCAGCAACAGGGCTGGAGTAGAGCAGCGCCGAGCCGATGCGGGCACGGAACTCGCTCTCCCGCTCCAGGGAAGCCGGCGAGCTCGTCCAGCGATTGGCCGAGCGTGCCGGCCGCCTCTGCCCGGCCTGGACGACGCGCGCTAGTAGGCCGGGAAGGTCGTGCCTCCTGGCCCAGCGCACTCCGGAGTGCGACGCGCCCTCGACCACGCGGTCCAGAACGCGGGCTATGACCTGCTGGCTGCGCTGCCGGCAGGAGCGGCTGCAGGCGGGCGATCCGCAGCGCCTCGTCGACCGGCAGCTCGGCCTTGACGAGCGTGGCGAGCTCGCGCGTGCAGCCAGCGCCACGCTGCGGCGCGACATCCTGCGGGGTCGCGAATACCTCGCGCTCCCACCAGCGGGGAGTGGGCAGGCGGCCGCCCTCGACCAGCTCCAATGGGTATCGGCCTGGCGAAACAGCGACTCGATCGCCGCCTCGCGGGTCTCGAGGTCGATGACGCGCGGCGCGCGCGCCGGTGTCGTCGTGAGGCCCTGTAGGAGAAGCGCGGCATCAGCTCATCCTCGTGACATGCAGCACCTCTTCCAGCGTGGTCTCGCCAGCGAGCACCTTGGCCAGCCCGTCGTCGTCGAACATGGTCACCATGCCGCCCTCGACCGCCACGGCCTCCACAGCGCACTCTCCAGTGGCCCGCTGCAGCGCTGCACTGGCGCACCGCCTCGTTCATCACCAGCAGCTCGCTGATGGCCGTGCGTCCCTGGTAGCCGGTATTGCGGCAGGCGCGGCAGCCGACCTTCTTGCGCACGCCGCTCATGCTCGCGCTGCTGCTGGCCGAGCTTCTGCAGGAGCAGCGGCGGAGGCCTGTGCAGGGCGCAGCGCACTGCGTGCACAGGCGCCGCACCAGCCGCTGCGCCAGCACACCCGTGAGTGTCGTCGCCAGCAGGTAGTCCTCGATCCCCATGTCCATCAGCCGCGTGACCGTGCGCGGCGGCGCTGCTGGTGTGGACGGTGGAAAGCACCAGGTGCCCGGTCAGCGAGGCCTGGATCGCCATTTGCGCCGTCTCCAGGTCGCGGATCTCACCCACCATGATGATGTCCGGGTCCTGGCGCAGGATCGAGCGCAGCGCATGGGCGAAGGTGAGGCCGATCTTGGGCTGCACCTGGATCTGGTTGATGCCGGCCACCTGGTATTCGATCGGGTCCTCGACGGTGAACGATGCTTGCTCTCGGCGCTGTTGAGGCGCGTTGAGCGCCGTATAAAGCGTCGTGGTCTTGCCGCTGCCGGTGGGGCCGGTGACGAGAACGATGCCGTTGGGCTGTGCCAGCAACTCGGTGAACGCGCTCGAGCGCCGTTCCTCGAAGCCCAGCGCGGCATAGTCGAGCTGCACGCTCGGAGCGATCGAGAATGCGCAGCACCACGCTCTCTCCGCAGCATGGTCGGCATGGTCGAGATGCGCAGGTCGATGTCCGTGCCGCGGACGGTGGACTTGATGCGGCCGTCCTGCGGCAGCCGGCGCTCGGCGATGTTGAGCTGCGCCATGATCTTGATGCGCGACGTCACCGCCGCGCGCAGCGAGAGCGGCAAATTCTCGACGGTGGAAAGAACGCCGTCGATGCGATAGCGCACGCGCACGCTGTCGTCACGGGGCTCGACGTGGATGTCGGAGGCCTGCGCCTCCACCGCCCGCGTGATCGGGTCCTGCACCAGGCGGATGACCGGGGCCTCGCTTGCCATGTCCTCCAGGCGGCGAACGTCATCCTCGTTGGCATGCCTCGGTGGTGGCCGGCCCGGCGTCGACCGCAATGGCCGCGCGGCGGCCGTAGAGCCGCTCCAGCGCCCGCTCGATCTCGCCGGCCGGCATGATGCAGTGCTCGACCGGGCGTCCGAGCAGGTAGCCCACGGCTGCAACCGGGTCCGGCTTGAAGGGGTCCGCCACGGCCAGCACCAGCGTGTCGCCCCGCTCGGCGATGGGGATGATGCGGTTGCTCATCAGGAACTGCAGCTGGAGGCGGTCGGCGAGAAGGGGGACCTCGGGCAGTTGGCTGGCATCCACCAGCGGCAGGCCGAGGAAGTCGGCCAACAGGCCCGCCAGGTCTGCCTCGGAGACCAGCCCGAGCCGGGTCAGCACCAAGTCGAAGCGCTCACCGGATTGGCGCTGGGCCCGCTGCGCCCTGTGCATCGCCAATTCGTCGAGAACCCCGCGCTTCGTTAGGAAGGCTGCGAGCTTCTCGACGAACTCAGCATCGGACGGGTCGATGGCCCCGTGCCGTGCCGCGGAACCCTCATCGATCATCGGTCCCTACGGGTGGTAACGACGTCCGTGGAAAATGCCTGGAACTATCATACAGTATTGTATTCCAGCACTATAGCGCGGCGCCGCCGAAGTCTTGGTGAACACGGCGCCGGCCAGCCGTGGGAGGAGAGGCGGCTCATGCAGAGCGGCGCACCGGTGCCGAGATCGCTCATTGACGGCGCGACACGCTTCCTGGGCTGGTGGCGCGACGAGCTGCTGGGCATTGCTGCCCGAGCGCGGGCTTGCGGTGTTTGCCGGGCCCGAGCGTACGGCTGTCCTGACCCAGGTCGAGGGCGGCTTCCAGATCGCCGAGGCAGGCGCCGGGCGGCGCCAAGCGGGTGCGGCCGGCCAGGCTCCTGTCCTCTCGCGTGCCCAGGCTCTCTCGAAGCTGGCGGACATGGCGGAGGCAGGGACCGCGACTGCTGCCGGCATTCGCGTGCCGCTCAGCCAGTGCTTTGTCCGCCGCGGTGGAGCTGCCGGCGGCCGCCCGCGGCGATGTCCGGCAGATCCTCAATTTCGACCTCGAGCGCGCGACGCCGTTCAGACTGAAAGACGTCTACACCGCCCACGTGGTGGAAGGCGAAGCCGGCGGCAAAGGCAAGCTGCGGGTCAGCCAGATGGTCGCCAAGCGCGAGGCGATCGACCCGCTCGCGGCCGACGTCGAGGCGACCGGTCTGGAGGTCGCGTTCGTCGATTGCTGGCAGGACCAGCCCTCTGCGGGGCTGGGGGTCGACTTTCCGAGCAGAGCGCCCCCGAGGCTGCCGCGCAGGGCCTCGTGACCTCGCCGCGGGCCCTTGCCGCGCTGGCGCTCGTCCTGGCCGTTTCAGCCGTGGCAATCATCTTGTCCAGACATGAGTCGGCATTGGAGGACGTGCAGGCCCGCGCCGCCAAGATGCGGGCCCAGGCAGCGACCGTGCGCGGCGTCCTGAGCGCTCCGATGCGGCGGTGGCCGACCTTGCGCGCCTGCAGCAGATGAAGCTCAAGCAGATCCCGGCCATCGAGGTTCTCGAGGAGGTCACGCGGGTGCTGCCGGATTCGGTGTGGCTGACCGATCTGCGCATGGAAGGGGACACGCTGGACATCTCCGGCCTCGCCAAGTCCGGAGCGGCGCTGCTTCTCACTGTTCGAGCGATCGGCCATCTTCGCCGACGCCGCGCTGACTGCGCCGCTGACGCTGGATCAGCGCGAGGACAAGGAACGGTTCAGCCTGCGCATCCGCATCAAGCAGCCGACGCGCGTCCCGGCCGCTCGCCAAGGAGGAGCAGCAGTGATGCAGCTCTCGCGCCCGGCCCGACGCCTTGTGGCGGTCGCGCTGCTTGCTGCCGCGATCGGCCTCGTGGCTCTGCTCACGGTTGTTCCGTTCGCCGCGCGGCTCAGCGGACTGCGGGACCAGATCGAAGCGGAACGGGTATTGCTGGGCCGGTTTGCGGCGATCGCCGCCCAGGAGGATCAGGCCGCCGAGTACGATCGACTCGGCCGCGCCGCGATCGAGAGCGGCGCCTACCTCAAGGGCGATAGCGAGGCGCTGAAGGTTGCGGGGCTGCAGACCATGCTGGCCGAATTCGCCGCCGCCAACCGCGTTCGCTTCAACAACACCCGGGCCCTGCCGGCCGCGTGAGCGCAACGAGGCGCGGCTCGTCGGCGTCCGCGTGCAGTTCAATGCCCGCATCGAGCAGGTGCGGGCCCTCCTGCATCAGATCGAGGCCGCCCGGCCATTCTTGTTCGTGGAGGCGCTGCAGATCCAGCCGGTTTCTCCGTTCTCGCAGCGCGACCCATGAGCAAGCCGGCGTCCTCGACGTGCGGCTGGACGTGTATGGGGCGATGCCCGGCAAGAAGGTCTAGACACATGCGCGCAGAGAAGGGCGGCAAGACCGCCATCGCCGTGCTGGCAGGCGTCGGTTGGGCTGCTGGCGCTGCTGAACTGGTATCTCATCGCGAGCCCGATCGATGTCTCGCCCATCGCTCCCACGGCAGGCAACGCCGGTACGCCGCACCGGGGCAATACCGACCTTGCGACGGCGCTGGACAACAAGTCGTTTGCGCAGTTTCAGGAAGTCGTGGGCCGACCGCTGTTCAACCCGAATCGCGAGACCGGTGGTGCGCGACAGCGACACCAGCCAAGGAGGCAGCGCCGGACCCAAGCGAGATGCGCCTGGTCGGTGTCATGAAATCCGGTAATGAGCCGCCTCGCGCCTTGATCCGCTTTGCCAACGAGCAGACCGGCAGATGGCTTGCGGAGGGCGAGCAGCACAATGGATGGCGGGTGCGCAAGATCGACACGCGCAGCGTCGTCGTAGAGGGCAGCGGGCGCTCGCACGAGCTGACAATCACCGGTGCGCGCCCGCGCCCGACGGTCCAGCGGGCGGTTCCGAGTCGAACCGCTGATGCTCCAGCTCAGCGCTTTGAGAGCAGGTCGGCGAGCAGCCGGCCTTCGCTCGCTCTCTCGGGGTGCCAGGTCGACCGTTCCCGCCAGCCGCCCGTCGCGACCGATGAGGTAGGTCTTGGTGCTGTGGTCGAAGGTGACGCCGCTGCTGTCAGGCGACCTTCGCGTAGAAAGCGTCGAAGGCTCGCGCGGCGATGGCGATCTCGGCGGCGCTGCCCGTCAACGCCACGATGCGTGGATCGAACGAGGCCAGGTACGCCTTGAGCGCCTCGGGCGTGTCGCGCTCGCCGTCGACGGAGACGAACAGCACCTTCAGCCTGTCGCCATCGGCGCCGAGTCCGCCGAGCACGTTCGACCAATCCAGCAATGTGGTCGGGCATACGTCGAGGCAATGCGTGAAGCCGAACACCACGGCCACCGGCTGGTCTTTCACCAGCTCCGGTGCAAGCCGCGATCCGCCGTGCGTGGTGAGCGCGAGCAACGAATCGGAGGCGCATGCGCTTGGCGTGCTGCGCCTCGAGGTGGGCGATGTAGGCGAGAAGGTCGCCCGCGTCGGGTCCGAGATGCCCAGGGCGGGCATGCGAACGGTCGGGGATTTGGCGACGAGGCCGAGGGCAATCGGGTCCTTTTCGCGCCGCATCTTCTCCGGATTGGCGATGAAGCTGACCAGCCAATCCCGACCTCTCTGTCCCATCGCTCCAGCCAGGTCGGGGCCGACGCGGTCGCCGCGGCCAACGGTGTGGCATCCAGCGCACAGCCGTTTGAACAGCGCTTGCCCCGGTTGCGATGCAAAGTCGAACTTGAGGGCCTTATGGCCGGTGTGCGCGGTGCCCCGGCGGGCGCCACTTCGGGTCCATGCTACGGAACCGTCAAGGCTAGGCTGTCGAGGTCGCCGAGCACATTGTTCCTGGCCCATTCGCCCGCTGGCGCCGTTGCCCAGCAGGATCTCGTTGCGATGCTCGCTCAGGACCCGGCTGCGCTCGCCCAGCTTGTGGCGTATGGCGTCGATGTCGTGGGGCGTTCCCGTCAGGAACAACCAGCCCGGCCCGGCCTGGAATGTATTCGCATACTCCTTGAGGCGTTCGGGCGTATCGGTCTCGGGGTCGATGCTGATCGAGTAGAAGAAGACATCGCGACCCATGCTGTCGCCCAGCTTCTCCTGCAGCTCGGCAAGGCGCGATGTCGCAAGGGGGCATATGTCCCTGCAGCTCGTATAGAGAAAGCTGATGACGAAGACCTTGTCCTTGATCAGGTCATCGAAGAACTGAAGGGACTTTCCGTCCTGGGTGATCACCGTCGCATTGGGGAAGTAGGCCTTCCCCAGCGCGATGCCTGCGCTCCGCTCGCGTCCGGCCACAAGCACCGCCAGGGCCGCGAGCATGGCGAGCGCAACACTACGAACCCAACGCATGGCATTCACCCGAGGCGACCGACCGAGACCGTTCGGCAGGCTCTATGAGCCACGCTGCGCGCCACGCCGGCTTAACCGCTGCCTCCCCTCCGCCGCTCCCCTCCGCTAGCTGTACCGCGAGGTCTGGGATCGCCCTCAGGCAATATCTCGGGCGTGGTAAAGAACACGCCGTCGGGCGTGGGGTTGGGCGTCGGCGTCACCGCCACCTGCGGTCCGGCTGCGGAGAGCAGCTGGATGCGCATCAGCAGGGCGAAGTCCTCGTGCACGGTGTTGTGGCAATGGTTGACGTAGGAGCCGCCGTATTCGCCGAACTGGATCTGGAACGTGACGCTGCCCGATGGGCGCAGGCGCCACACGTCCTTCCTGACCAGGAGCTCGGTGGCCGGGATCGGCGCGCCGCCCCGGTTCATGGTGATGCCTTCCTCGAAGTGCAGGTGGATGGGGTGGTCCCAGCCGCCGCCGCCATTGATGTAGGTCCAGTGCTCGATCTCGCCCGGCTTGGGGATCAGCTCGGAGATGCGGTTGGCGTTGAAGCTGTGCGCCTGCCTGGCCGTTGATCCTGACGGTCCACGGGAACACCGCGTTCTCCGGGCAGTCGGGCGTGCATTGGCCGGTGACGGGGTCGCGCGAGTCGCCGTTGCCCGACCTGCCCCACTCGATGGTCCTGGTGCGCACGGGGGCGACGATGGGGATCTGCTCGGTCAGCACGGCCGGCACCTGGCTCTTGTCGTTGGCGCCGCAGCTGTTGGCGACGGTCAAGGTCGTGCCAGGGGCGTCCACGCTCGGCACCGAGCTCACCACCCGGAACTCCATCATCTTGCCGACGACGGGATCGTCGGGACGGCCGGCGAGCGCCTGGTTCAGCGGCAGCGCCTCCTGCCCGCCGCGCCCGTCCTCGCGCATCCTGAGCTCGTTGACGAGATAGATCCTGGAGCCGACCGGGAAGATCGAGAAGTCGACGACGATGTCGAAGCGCTCGGCCACGCCCATCTCGTCCATCTCCGTCACCGTGACCGGATTGACGAGCAGGTTGCCGTCGTTGGCGATGAACTTCACCGGCACCGGCGCGCCGTTGTAGCTGAGCGCGGGCTTGTAGTAGCGCGACATGCCGGCAGCCAGCATGCGGAAGCGGTACTTGCGCGGCAGCACCTCGAAGTAGGGCGCATAGGCGCCGTTGACGAGCGGCAGGTCGCCCAGGAAGCCATCGGTTGTGAAGATGTCGAAGAACAGCTGGCCGTGCTGGTCGGTGGCGGCATCGGAGAGGACCAGGTTGACGTCGAAGTCGACGTTGCCCCAGCCGAGCCGCGTGCCGCTGGGGAGCCGCAGGTTGGTGCCCGAGGTGATGGTCTCGTGGCCGCGGTCGCGGCCGGAGTAGTAGTTCACCATGCCGAGGTTGCCCTTGTAGACATTCTCGGCGGTGAAGAAGAAGCGGTGGTCGTGGGCCCACATGGTGCCCTGGATCTCGCGGAAGTCGCCGGGCACCTTGACGATGCCGGTGCCGTCGTCGGGGCCGGCCGCCTTGTTGTCGTTGCCGTTGGTGTTGATCTTGTCGCGGCGGGCGAGCGTGGTGCTCCAGCGGTAGTCGTAGAAGGTGCCGGGGAAGTGGTGCGGCGCCGGTGGCGCCGTCGCTCTCGGCACCGTTATGGCGCGTTGTGGAAGTGCAGCTGCGTCTCGTTGCGGCCGAAGCCGCCGTTCTGGGCCCGGTCCACCGGGGTGTTGTTGTGGATGCGGGTGAGGATCGGCTCGCCGTAGCGTCCCTTGATCAGGAACGGCGGCATGAAGCCCTGGGTGGTGTTGCCGGGGCCGTAGCACCACACGGCGTTCGGGCCCTGGTCGGGCCAGTTACGGTGGAAGCGGGTGCCCGGCGCGCATTGCGTCCACGACATGGCGTAGCCGACCTTGGGGAAGAACTCCTCCCAGCGCTGGTGCGCGAAGAACTCGCCGGGCGGACGGCCTTCCTTGGGGCCGCGGTTGGTGGTCGGGTTGCGGTAGGGGTTGAGTGCGGGATCGCCCACGTAGTTGCTGAAGTCCTCGTGATACGACAGCCGCTTGGCATTGTCGTAGCCCGAGCCGGCCGGGAACACGGCTTCGCTGGCGGCGTTCCTGGTCAGCTTCATCGGCGTCTGCAGCCGCAGGCGCGGCATGGGCTGTGAGAACTTGGCCTGGCCATACAAGGGGCTGCGCGGGTGCCGGTGGGCACGGCGGCAAAGGCGCTGCGAGCGAACGGGCTGAGCCCGTTCTTGAGGGCAAGCGCGCCGGTGGCGGTGAAAATGCCCCATTTGAACAGGTCCCGCCGGCTGATCTCTCCCAGCGACAGCGCCCGCACGATCTCGGCGCGGTTGTCCCTTGCCTTCTGCGCTTCCCTCTGGCGGATGCGGGATGCCTTGTCGGAAATGTTACATAGGAAATCGCCTTCTACCCAAGCGACGCTCGAACCTACGGCCGTGCGCACCGGTCGCAAGGTACCGCTTCGCTTTTTCCCCGTGAGCCTGGCTGGCCGGACACACTTTACTAGACTGTGACTGTCGACAATTGCGCCCACCTCACAAGGTCCGTTGGTTAGTCCAATGACTCGACTGAGGTCCGGTTGCAGATGGGACCTTCGGCCCATCGACCGAATCGCGCGTTGCTGCCGCGCAACGCGGGCGCGCGAAAGCGTCCGCTAACAGACATCCGTGCCCCTACAGCAAGCTTCGCCGGTCTCGGGCATTTTGGCAGATCAGCAATAGTGATCGTTCAGACCAAGCTGTAGCCAGGCATGGAGATGCATATTGCCGATCACCGGCATGTGGCGTGGCCATTGCCTGCTGCCGCTACGGCAATGGTGGGCGCTTGCACGTTGCCCTGGCGGCAATTGGCGTTGCCCGTACTCTCCGCCCCGGCAGCCGGTGCACCAGGGTTGCGAGCAGGGGGGCACCCTTGCAAAATCTCGGCCGGGGCGAGGCCGATGCGAGGTCGTCGGCACGGGCCAGCTGACCGGCCAGCCGCCGCCGCGGGCCGGGCGTGAGCGCCAACGGCAAGGACGGCGTAACCCTCAATCTCGCCGATGCCAGCATCGCGGAAGCGGCTAAGTCGGTTCTCGGCGACGCGCTCGGGCTCAACTATGCGGTGAGCGAGAAGGTCAAGGGCACGATCACGATCCAGACCACCAAAGCCGTGCCCAAGGATGCGCTTCTGGAGATTTTCGAGACCGTGCTGCGCGGGGAAGGCGCAGCGATCGTCGCACAGCAGGACATCTACCGGATCGTTCCGACCAGCGACGCGATTGGCTCCGCTCCTCACATGGGCAAGGGCCGCCGCACTCGGGGTCAGCATCCGCGTTGTGCCGTTGCAATACGTGGCGGCCTGCCGAGATGGAGCGCATTCTCAGGCGATAGCGCCCAATGCCAGCCTGTTGAAGATCGACACGAGCCGCAACTTGCTGGTCGTCGCCGGCACCCGCGCCGACCTGGATTCGGTCACGGACTCGGTGAGCGTGTTCGATGTCGATTGGATGCGCGGCATGTCGCTTCGGCATCTATCCCCTCGAAACGGGGGACCCAGAGGCGATCGCCCAGGAGCTGGACACGGTTTTCGCCAACGACCGCGACAGCCCGACCGAAGGGCATCGTGCGGTTCGTGCCAAACCGGCGCCTGAAATCGATCCTCGTGATCTCCTCGAGGCCTGAATACCTGCGACGAGCGCAAGCCTGGCTGCGCCGTCTGGACCTGGCCACGCGCGCAACGGTGAAGCAGGTGTTCGTCTACCCGTGCGAAGCCGCACGGCCGGCGAGACTCGCGCAGTTGCTGCAGAAAGTCTACGGGTCCCAGGAGCAGGCTAAGCTGGCGCCCAAGCTCGGTGCTCCGCCACCAGCCCTGGTCCTCCATCCACGAGCTTGCTGGGCCCGCTGCAGGCGCCGCCGCCGCCACAGCCGGCGCCGGGTCGGAAGGCGAAGCCGGTCAACCTCCGCCGGCACCGGTAACAGCGTCGTCCGATGGCCCCAAGGACGATCGCAACAGCGGCATCAGCGTGGTTGCCGACGAGGCGAACAACGCCATCATCATCACGGCGACCGCGCAGGAGTACAGAGCGCCTGCATCCAGATCCTGGACCGGATCGACGTGGCGCCCAACCAGGTGCTGCTGGAGGCCACCATTGCCGAGGTGCGCCTCAATGACGACCTGAAGATGGGCGTGCGCTGGTTCTTCCAGGCGGGCAACCACCAGCTCAAGTTCACCGACAGTCCGTTGGGAGCGCTCGGAGCGACGTTCCCCGGCTTCTCGAATTTCTATCAGGTGCCCAACGTGCAGATGGTGTTCAACGCGCTAAGCACCATCACGGACATCAACATCGTCTCCTCGCCGACCCTGATGGTGCTGGACAACAAGAAGGCGACCCTGCAGGTCGGCAACGAGGTGCCGATCGCCACGCAATCCGCGGTCGCGGTGCTCACGCCAGGATCGCCGATCGTCAATTCGATCACCTATCGCAGCACGGGGATCGTGCTCAACATCACGCCGCGCATCGGCGACGGCGGCCGGGTGCTGCTCGATGTCGAGCAGGAGGCAAGCGATGTGGTGGCAACCGACGACGTCCGGCATCGACTCCCCACGATCCAGCAGCGGCGCATAAAGACCACCGTTGCGGTCAACGACGGCGAAGGCGTCGTGCCTAGAGGCATGATCAGGACCGCGCAGACAACAAGCGTGACCAGATTCCCCTGATCGGCCAGATCCCGGTTTTTGGCACCCTGTTCAAGAACAAGACGGACCAGATCGCCAGGACCGAGCTTTCTGGTCGCCATCACGCCGCTGCATCGTCAAGGATTCCTCGCAATCGCGGGCCATCACGGAAGAGTTTCGTGCTAAGATCAACCTCACCACGCGGCCGCAGCGGGAAGCTCCCCCGACCGCCGGGAGCAGGTGGACCGCGTGATCCGCTGACTGCGCCCGTCCCAGAACTCGCAGCGGCGTCCATGCCCCAGGGTGCAGAGACCGGTCAGGAGCGGAAGGCGGCCGGGCGGCAACGCGGGTTCGTGCTGCTCGTTGTTCTCTCCGCGCTCAGGCTGCTCGCGATTGTAGCGGCAAGCTTCGCGCAGATCGCACGCTCGCACGTGAAAGCGGTGCTGGCCGCCGGCGAGCGCTCGCGCGGAAGCGCTTGCCGATGCCGGAGTTCAGCTCGTCATCCTCGACCTCGTCGGCGCCCGCCGAGGCCCAGCCATCCAGCCGGCGCTTTGCCCTGGATGCGGCGCCGCTGTTCTGCAGCATCGGCAGCGACGGCTCCAGCCTCGCGATTGCGGTGCAGGATGAAGCGGGCAAGGTCGATCTGAACATGGAGCAGCGAACCGCTGCTGCGCGCCGGTGCTTAGGTCTCGGCATCGGCGCCGCGGGCGCCAAGGTCGATGCCATTCTCGATTTCAGGGACGAGGACGACGACCGGCGTGCCGACGGCGCCGAGCGCGCCGATACCGGGCTGCCGGCCGATCGTTCGGTCCCCGCAACGGTCCTTCCTGCGATCGAGGAGCTCGCGGGCGTGCTCGGGGTTGCTCAGGCGGATGCAGACCGCCTCCGGCCCTTCGTCACGATCTATTCCGGACTGCCGGCCATCGATGCCAACGTGGCTCCGCAAGCGCTGATCGACATTGTTGCCCGGGGCAGCGATCAGGCTGGCGGATCGCGCCCGTTCGGCGGCATCGCCATGGGCATGGGCCGGAAAGGGCCCGACGCGCCGCTGTCGGCCCAGCTCCTTGCCGCGTCGACCCGGCGGGCATTCTCGGTGCACTCAGGCGCGCACGCCGGCAGGAGCAAGGTTCGTGCGCGAGGCGGTGGTGGAGTTCGTGGCGTCGACGCCTGGCGCCTACGTGGTTCGCCGGTGGCACCGTGGCAGCGCCATGCTCGGGCCATCGCCCGTCGCCGAGCCTTCCGCCCTGCTAGCGCGCGTGGCGCTCCGCCGGAGCGGCGGCCGGCGACTGCTTGCGGAACACCATGGCCGCTTCCACCCGGTTGCGCACCCGCAGCTTCTGCATGACGTTCGTCATGTGGTGCTTGACGGTCTTCTCGCTGAGCGCGAGCGTCCGCGCAATTTCCTTGTTGGTGAAGCCTCGCGCCACCTGGGCGAGGATTTGGGATCGCCTTCGGATCAGCTCGGGCAGGTCGGTGGTGCGCGGCGGCTCCTGCCGCTTGGCATGCGTCAGCAGGCGCGCGGCCAACCCGGGCGTGACGTAGTACTCCCCGCGCGAAACGGCGAACATCGTCCTGATCAGGTCCGAGCCGCTCGTGCCCTTGAGGACATAGCCTTTAGCCCCCGCCTCGAGGGCCTGCGCGACGTCCTGCTCGGATTCGGACACGGTGAGCAATGATCATCTTGGCGACAGGGCAAACCCGCGCGATCGAGCGGGCCGCCTCGACACCCCCGCCCGGCATCCTGACGTCGAGCAAGACGATGTCGGGCGACACCTCCCGCGCGATCCGGACCGCATCCTCGGCCGAACCGCCTTCGCCCACGACTTCCAGGGCCTTGGCGCCCCGCAGCAGTGTGGACCACCCCTCTCGAAACAGTGGGTGGTCATCTATGATTGCTACGCGCAGACGCTCGAGCATTTCGCTAACCGGTCACTTCAAGCAAGACGATCTGCTGACCATGTTCGAAGGTCAGCCCAAAAAGACGCCCAATGTGGGGCTGCTCCCAACCTACAGGGGTCGGACCAAAGGCTGATAGCGTAAATAGTTGAACTGGCTAACTTAAGGAACTAAGACTTACCTTGAGGTCCTAGTCTTGGCACTGGCGTCGACGGCAGGGATGGCGATGATATCGTCGCGCGCTACGGGGCGTTCCCACCGCGGAGGCGAAACTGGGAGCGCGAGCGCCTGCTGCGCGCTGAGCAGGCTGTTGCTGCGATGGGCGGGGACTGGCATTGACTGACGACCCCACCGAAGCAGACGGCAAGCGCCATGGACCGGACGAAGCCGGGGTTGCCGATGGGCACTCGACCTTAGGTGCAGTGTGGCAGGAGGGAGCGCCCGGACACTGCGTCATCAAGCTGCGTGACCTGCGTGCGTCGCCGCCACAGGCGGAAGCGGAGATCACGGTCGGCAACGCCTACGGCAACAATCACAGCCCGTCGATCAGCGATCACAAGTCGGGCGCGGGTCGTGTATCGGCCATCAACGTCGCCTGGGTCCGAGTCGCCGGCTGGCGACCCGATCCGGCGCCGGCCGCATCATGTGGCAGAGCTTCGATGCCGCGAAGCTGTCGGAGCCCGCCAACGACAACGCTACGTGGGTGTCAGGCCCGCATGGCATCGGCGCGATCGGTTACGAGCCAGCGATCGCCGGGTTGGAGGGGGCGACACGCTCGTCACCTGGATCGGGGTGGACCGGCAACGTGCACGGGCACGTGTATGCGCCCGAGGATGCGGATGCTGCGGACGCTCCCCACTACTGCCTCGGTCAATGCGGCGCTGGGCGATCTCGGACCTGCGGCTACTGGGGTCCGATGGTGGCCGGCGCCTGCAGGTGGCAGAACCGCGTCCCGGCACCTTTGCCGTCATGTGGCTGGCTCTCGCCGACAGCGGCCTTGCGCTGCGCGGCAGCTTGTTCCTCGGCCCTTCCGATTCCGGGGCCGGCATCGAGGATCGCCTGTGGATCGAGCAGCCCATTTCTGAAATTCGCCTGCCGCCGGGGTCCACAGGGCATTTTCCCTGGCGGGCACAGCGCTCCGGAGAGCGCCGACCTGCTGGTGACCTACCCGGGTCCTCGACGCCGCGACGGGCGCCGTGCGGGTTCTTGCCCGCCACATCGACGCGAGCGAGGACGGCCGCGCGCCATTCGACCTCCGAGTTCCTGGTCGGCGCCGAGGCGCCGGCGGAAGATCTCCCCGGCGCTCTGCCGCACGCGCAAGTCCATCATACGACCGCAGTGCGGCCCAACGGGCAGGACAGCGGTCCTCCGGCCAATGCGCAAATGCCCGGCCAACCAGGACGGTGGCACCCATCGCGCTCTCGCGCTCACGATTGCCGCCGAGCCGGGTGTCGATGAGCGCGCGCCGATCGTCAAGGCGGTGGATGACGGCTTCGTGGTCGCTCTGGCAGACGCCCGGCGCGTCGGAGGGGACCGTTGAGATCAAGCCTGGCGATCTACGACGCGGACGGGGCCCCGAGGGTTCTCGCTGACGGAGGCACTGTCGTTCGCGTAACCGATAGCGCGGCAGCCGGCGTCGCGCCGGCGATCTCCGGCCTGGGCTCGGGTGCCGTCGTGGCCTACGTGGGCGCGGGCGACGGCGGGCTTACCGTCAAGGCTTACGACGGGCTGGGGATCAGATCGGCAAGGATACGGTGGTCGATTCCGCCGAGGCCAGGCGCGATCTCCGAGGTTTCCCTCGATGCGGAGGCGGTCAAGGCCGAGGACGGCACGGTCCACGACCAGGTCGCGGTCGCCTATGTCCGGGACAGCGCGGACACGAATGCCGGCAACGGCGACTACGGCACCATCTACCTGCAACGCTACGAGGTGGCGGCCAACGACGGCCAGCCACGGCAGACTCGTCGAGCTGGGTCTCGACGGCACGCACGACGGTGCCGATGGTCCGGCCCAGATCACCACCAGAAACGGATGGGGACCCGGCCACGAGCGAGGCCGTCTACGGGCGGGCGCCGGTCGTGGACGCGCTGGACGACGGGGCGCTCGCGGTCGCCTGGGTCGAATCTCTGGATGCGATAGAGACGATCAAGGGCCGCGTCCTCGGCGCCGGACGGCAGCCAGGTGCTGCGCCTGGATCTGACCGATCCTGATAGGCGATCAGGGCATTGTCCGATCGACCAAGCCGATCCTTTTGGATACCTCCCACGGCGACATCCTGGTGAACTGGCTGCAGCCCGACGGCGACGACGACGGCTATGTCGTGATGTCCGCCCGATACGAGGCGGACAGAGCGGGCGGGTGGATCATGCCCGACCAGCCGGATCCGGCTGCAGGAGTTCCACGACGAGCCCAAGGAGTTCTCCGTTACCCTGTCCGAAGGGGATGCGACCTTCCTGACCGTGACCTGGCGGACGGACAGCAGCGGCAGCGGAAGCGGGGACGGCATCCTCAGCCAGCGGTTCGACATCGACGGACAGGATCTGGGCCGAACGACCAAAATCTATGATGATTCCGCGCTCGACGGCGGGCAGCAGCCTGTGACCGACGCATTCAGCGCTGGCCGGCCTGGCCGACTGGCAAGATCGTCATCGTCTATACCGAGCAAAGCCGGGATGGCAGCGTCGATCTGGCCGCGCACGTCATCGACGCGCCGGGCGTCGGCCAGGCCGACTCTGCCCTTGCGGGAGGGTCGGCAAGCGGTGCGCCCGGACCAATCCCCACCGCCGACACATTCGATTTCGCTCCCGGCTACGCCGATGCAGTCGTATCATCGCGAGGTCATGGATATGACCTACTTGGGGGATACGACATACCAGCAGCTGGTGGACTCCGGGGCCTTGGTGGAGGCTGGAGGCGATGTCGCGGTTGCCCTTCAATCTGGCCGATCCGGCGGACCCCCACAATACACCACGTTGAAGGCAGTGGACCTCTTGGTCCCTGCCGACGACTACTTCAAGTTCTCGTAGCAAGTGCCGATCAAGCGGGTGCAAAGCGTCGCCGCGTTAACAACAGCAGAGAAAAGTACTGGGCGGGCGGCTCGGGGCGATGGCGGAATGACTGGTAGAGCGACTGGGGTGACGCCTCAGGTGGATTGAGTTGTTGCTTGGATTTGTAAGGGCGCGGCGTGGCTGGGGACGGGAAGAGGAAGGGCAGCGAGGTTCGGGTTGCGGCCGGCGTGCTGGGCCCGATCGTTGCGACGCTTGGTGGTGGTGTCGGGCGTGGTGAACGTGCTGGCGCTGACCGGCTCGTTCTACATGCTGCAGGTGTACGACCGGGTGCTGACCTCCCGCAGCGTGCCCTCGCTGGTGGCGCTGTCGCTGCTGGCGGTGATCCTGTTCCTGTTCCAGGGCGGGCTGGAGGTGGTGCGCGCCCAGGTGCTGGTGCGCATGGCGAGCCGGCTCGACCGCAAGCTCACCCCCTGGCGCACGGCGCGGTGATGCGGCTGCGCGCCTGTGCGGGGTCGCAGGGCAACGCCACCCAGCCGATCCGCGACGTCGATCTGATCCGCGCCTATCTCTCGGGCCAGGGCCGGTTGCCATCCTGGACATGCCGTGGATGCCGCTGTACGTGGCGTTCGCCTTCATCCTGCACCCGGTGCTGGGCTGGGTGACGGTGGCGGGCGCGCTGTTCCTGATCGCGATGACGCTGCTGACCGAGCGCATGATGCGGGCGCCGGGCGAGGCGGCGGCCAAGATGTCCAAGCAGCGCTGGGCGATCGCGGAGGCCTCCGACCGCAACGCGGAGGCGCTGCGCGCCATGGGCTTTGCGCACCGCTTCACGCGCCGGCTGGAGGCGGTCAACGGCGCCCACATCGCGGCCAACGAGCGGCTCTCCGACGTGACGGGCGGCTTCTCGGTGGTGTCGAAGGTGTTCCGGCTGATGCTGCAGTCGGCGCTGCTGGGGCTCGGCGCGTTCCTGACCATCAGGGGCGAGATGACGGCGGGCGCCATCATCGCCTGCTCGATTGCGGCCTCGCGCGCGCTGGCGCCGATCGAGGTGGCGATCGGCAACTGGCGTGGCTTTATCGCAGCACGCAAGGCGTGCGAGCGGCTGGACGCGGTGTTTGCCACCCTGCCCGCCGAGAGCGAGCCGCTGCGGCTGCCGGCGCCGGCAAAGTCGCTCAAGGTCGAGAACATCTCGGTGACGGTGCCGGGCACGCAGACGGTGACGCTGTCGGGCGTGAGCTTCGACGTGCCGGCGGGCACGGTGCTGGCCGTGATCGGGCCGAGCGCGGCCGGCAAGTCGACCTTGGCCCGCGCGCTGACGGGGGTGTGGCCGCTGGCGCGGGCGCGGTGCGGCTCGACGGGGCGGCGCTGTCGAGCTGGGCGCCGCAGGACCTGGGGCGCCACATCGGCTACCTGCCGCAGGACGTGCAGCTGCTCGACGGCACCATCACCGAGAACATCTCCCGCTTCGAGGAGCAGCCCGACAGCCAGCGGGTGATCGCCGCCTCCGTCGCCGCCGACGTGCACGAGATGGTGCTGCGATTGCCCAACGGCTACGAGACGCGGGTGGGGGAGGGCGGCTCGGTGCTGTCGGCGGGCCAGCGCCAGCGCATCGCCTTGGCGCGCGCGCTCTACCGCGACCCGTTCCTGCTGGTGCTGGACGAGCCCAACTCCAACCTCGACGCCGGACGGGGAGAAGGCGCTGGTCGCCGCCATCCTGCACGTCAAGGCGCGCGGCGGGTGGTGATCGTGATCGCGCACAGGCCCACGGTGCTCTCCGCGGCCGACAAGGTGGCGGTGATCGGCGGCGGCCAGCTGACCGCCATCGGCCCCAAGGACGAGGTGCTGCGCAAGGTGCTGCGCCAGCCTGTCGCCGTCCCCGCCGCCCTCGCCGTCGCCGCCGAAGCTCAGGGGTAGGGTGATGGCCACGCCAGAGTGGTTCCGTGTACGCCTGATCACGTTAAGCTTAACGCTCAAACACTGGCGCGAGGCCGCCGGCGATGTGCGCAGATGGCAAGTGGTGGGCTTGCTCGTCGGGGCGCTCGAGCGCCTGCGCACGGCCTGCGCGGTGGGACTGCACGCGATTGCAGTCCGCGTACCGAGCGAAGCAATCAAGCACCGGGCCAGGCCTGGAGGGCGTGGGTGAGGGGTATTTTGGGGATCGCACCGGTCCAAACGCTCGGGCACGGGGACAAGACCCTGGTTCAGCCGCAGCTTGCGAAGGGCCGGGCCGGCGGCGGCATGGAGCGGCCATTGGCCACGCGACTGCTTCTCGGCATGGGCCTGATCGGGCTCTTGGGATTCAGCTGCGGCGTGTGGGCGGTGACGACGCCGATCGCCGGAGCGGTGATCGCGTCCGGCACCGTCGTGGTCGAGAGCAACATCAAGAAGGTGCAGCATCCCTCGGGCGGCATCGTCGCCGAGATCCTGGTCAAGAACGGCGACCGCGTGTCGGCCGGCGACGTGGTGCTGAAGCTCGATGAGACGCAGGCCCGCGCCAATCTCGGCGTCATCACCTCCCAGCTCGTCCAGCTGACGGGCCGCAAGGCGCGGCTGGAGGCCGAGCGCGACCAGGCCGACGCCATCCAATTTCCGCCGGCGTTCTCTGGCCGGCGGGGAGGAGGAGGCCGCCATCGCCGAAGGCGAGAAGCGCCTGTTCGACTTTCGCCGGGCCGCAAAGAAGGGTCAGGTGGCGCAGCTCAACGAGCGCGTCGGCCAGTTCCGGGAAGAGATCAAGGGGCAGACGGCGCAGCGCGATGCCAAGACCGCAGAGGTCGAGCTGATGGTCGAGGAGATCGACCGGCTCGAGCAGTTGCGCAAGAAGGAGCTGATGGCGACCAGCCGCATCCTTGCGGCGCAGCGCGACCTGACCAGGTTGAAGGGCGAATGGGGTGCGCTGGTGGCGCAGATCGCGCGTGCGAGCGGCCAGATCAGCGAAACCGAGCTGCAGATCCTCGCCCTCGACCAGACGGCGCAGACCGAGGCAAGCAAGGAGCTGCGCGAGATGGAGGCCCGCATGGCCGAGCTGGTCGAGCGCAAGATCGCCGCCGAGGACCAGCTCAAGCGCATCGTCATGCGCGCGCCGCAGACGGGGATCGTGCATGATCTTGCCGTGCACACGGTGGGCGGGGTGATCGGCGCCGGGGAGATCGTCATGATGATCGTCCCGGTGCTGGACGAGCTCTCGGCATCGAGGTGCGCATCGCCACCTCCGACATAGACCAGGTGCACGTGGGCCAGGAGGCGAGCCTGCGCTTCCCCGCCTTCAATCAGCGCACGACGCCCGGAGATCAAGGGCATCGTGACGCGGGTCGGTGCCGATCTGACGCGCGAGGCGCAGACCAACACGGTCTACTACGTGGCCCGCATCCGCGCCGAGGAGAAAGGGAGAGAGAAGCTCAAGCTCATCCCGGGCATGCCGGTCGAGGCTTTCATCGCCACAGGGGAGCGGACCGCCATCTCCTACCTGGTGAAGCCGGTCACCGACCAGTTCGCGCGCGCCTTTCAGGGAGCGCTGACCCGCTTCCGCTCCCCGCGGCTCCGCCGCGACTGCGGCAGCGTCCACCCGTATCAGTTCATAACGTCGCTGTCCTCGCCGGTCCCGCCCTGCGCGTTGTCGCGGCCGAGCGTGAAGATGTCGAAGGGACCGGCGCGGCCGGGTACGCGGTATTGATAGGGACGCCCCCAGGGATCGACGAGCCCCTCGGCCTTCTTGAGGTAGGGCCCGCTCCAGCGCGCCGCGCCTTGCGGGCGCTGCATGAGCCCGCCGAGCCCGACCTGCTGCGAAGGATACCCGCCGTTGTCGAGGGCGTAGAGCTCGAGCGCGCTCGAGATGGCGTTGATCTGGATCTTGGCCGCCTCGGTCCTCGCCTTGCCGAGGTAGCGCAGCACCTGCGGCGCGGCGAAGCTGGCGAGCAGCGCCAGGATGCCGAGAACGATCAGCAACTCGATGAGCGTGGAAGCCCGCGTCCCTGGCAATGCGCAGGCCTGCGGGCGCGGGGCCCGCCGGCGATCGACCACTCTCAGCCGCCCCCGTCGACATGCGCAAGACCACCTTTCAAACCCCACGATACGCCCATCGACACATGCTTGCTAGAGCGGCCCGTAGAGCCACACCAGCCAGGTAGCAAAGCTCAGGAACGGACCGAACGGAAGGCGGCTCGTTGCCGTCAGCGAGCGGTCGCGCCAATAGGCGATGAGAACGCACACCAGCGCCGGCCCGGTGGCCCACAGCAGCACCGTTGGCAGGGCCTCGGCGCCGAGCCACGCGCCGGATGCCGCCGAGCAGCTTGGCATCGCCCAGCCCCAGGCCGGAGCGTCCACGCAGCCGGCGATAGGCGTAGGCGACGCCGGCCAGCGCCGCGAAACCGAGGCCGACCGACGCCACCGACCACCACAGCGGCGCTGCGCCCGACAAGGTGGAAACGAACATGCCAAGCCCCGCCAGCGGCAGGGGTGATCAGATCGGGGAGGCGATAGGTGTAGATGTCGATGGCGCTCAGCACGGCGAGCGCCAGGGCGAGGACCGCCGACGCGGCCACGAGGTCCGGCGCGCACCTCGCGGCGCCACGACAGCCGGCGTGCCGAGCGCCGCGAACAAGCAGCAGGAACGCGCCCGTTGCGAGCGCCAGGTCTCTCTGGGTGAGCTGCAGGCCATGCATGGCGGGGCTCGCGAGGGCGTTTGCGGCAGCTTGGCGCAAACCTATCCTACATAGTGCGCCCTTGCCCGCTTAACGTTAAACACGCGCACAGGCGCTGCGCTCGGTCCGGACGGCGAACTGCCCCCAGCGTGATCCCCGCGGTAGGATTGGGCCGGGCGACGCGCAGGGCTGTGCGTCCGTGCTGGCGATGCGTGCGGGAACATCGCCGTCGCCCGACCCAATCCCGGCAAATGCCTATCAGCCCTGCTTCTTGTAGAAGGCGTAGTCGGCGGAGTAGGGCACGTTGAGGAACGCGCCGGCCTGCTCGCACGGCCCCTCGGCGAAACCGCCCTTGGTGGCGAGCCTCTGGATGGTCGTGACGCCGCTGAGCTGTCCGGCCCCGCGCTGCGACGTCACCTCGAGCTTCAGGAGGGGATGTCATTCGCTGTTGCCCCTGGCGCGCGCCTGGCGACCTTGCCGACGACCGCGCTGCCGTCCGCCAGCTCCCAGTTCGGGCCGGCATAGTGCCGGCCGACGGTCTTGCCCGACACCAGCAGGGTCGCGATCGGCTCGCGGAACTGCCAGGCGAGCTTTCCGCCCGCATCGGCCTTGCACTCGTACACCTGCGCGCCCTCGGCGTGGATGGTGGCAACCAGGGTTTCGCCGGGGCGGCGGCGATCGCATCGGGCACTTGCGCTCCTGCCGAGGGGCGCGAGGATCAGCAGCGTCAGGGCGAGACCGGGCAATATTCTGCGCATCGAGATTGCTCCATTGAAAATCGGAAAAAGCCGTCTTCGCCGCCAAAATGGCACCCGCCTGAAGGCGCCGCGTCCATCGATCGGATGACAAAGGCCCGGGGAACAAGCGGCACGGCCGAGCGGCGACAGCCGTGCCAGTAGCACCACCGCTGGGGACGGACAAATTTGACTTTCCTATGCTGTGTATTGTGCTGTATTCGTTTGGGTTGGCGGCCTGACCTCTGTAGCGGGTCGCTCGGATCAGGTCCGGGCAGAGGAGGTGAGAGGTGTGCGGCTGCCAGGAGCCTTTTCTTCTGCGATCACAGCCCGCCGATATTGGCGGGCTGGTGCGCGCGGCGGCCAACGAACATCCATCGCAACAGCCTCAGTTGTCCAAGAATTAGACCCATGTAGATAGGCACGAGAAAGCCATACAAGATCTTTGTCTGCGTCGAGGTGGGTCGGCGGCATATTGCTGACCAACGTACGTAGAGCCGGCGCGATCGTCGCCACAAGCCAGACGCCCAGAGGATGCAGCGGCTTCAGAATATGATCGACGAGCCATTGCGCGCTGTCGATGTACCCAGGGTCAAGAGCCTTCCACAACAATACGGTCGCGTGCGCCAACACCCAAGCAATCGGAAGGATTGGTGCGCGGATGGCCGACCATTGCAGCCACGAGAGCATGGACTGATCCTTGTGCTGTGGTGCCAAAGCAAAGCGTAGGCTACCAGTCTACATCCAATAACAACGGAAGCTCCAACTGTTGCGTTCCTTGACTGCCGCAACGCATCGCCACGCTATCCGGCTAGCTCATCGGTACTTCCCAGGTCTGGCTCAAGGCGTATGAGAAACGACCGGCGGATTTCCCGCAGTCGCTTGCGCCTCGGGGACCGGCGGGCTAGCGATCGCCCGCACTGGTCTGAAGAAACGCCGGCGGCGGGAGCCTGGAAAGATCCAGGTTGTTGAGCACCCACACGCCGCCGAGCGCGATCAGGCCGGCGACCATCACTCTGGGCAACGTTCTGACCAGGACGCCGAGCAGGGTAGCGAAGGCGCCCAATATCCGTTCGCCCGCCTCCCACAGGTCCTTCGCGGCTTTGTACAAGGCCCACCCCACGCCGACGATCACGAGGACCAGCAGGATTTGCTTCCAAAGCGGCCAGTCTTGCCACGGCACCTGGACCAAGCTGCTGATCTGGTCCACGGACCACGTCCAGATGAGCTGCACAAATCGGAATATCGCTGAGATGCCCTGCTGCAGGAATTGCAGGAGCTGGTTGAAGAATTGCTGCATGGTTGTGACCTCCCTCGTTTCGGCTGTGTGCTTGGCCGCCCGCGTTATCGCGCCGCGAGCGGTGCGGACCCTCGTGGGTTCACTTCGTGCACCTCTAGGCGGGAGGAGGTGGCGTGGGCAGACTCGGCATCTACTCATGGGTCAGCGCACGGCCAACCAAGAAAGCCAGGCGAGCGTGAGCTCCTGATGGCTCGCCACGCTGGCCGCCGGGTGTTTGCTTCTTTTGCGGACACAGCCGCCAATGTCTTGGGGCCAGTCGTAAGTATCTTCCGAGTCCGGTTCGCGCTCGGCGTACGCGCTTCTATGGCCGGCGATCCTCCTGGGTTCCCTACCGGTCGGTCCTTTGGGAGTGCGCTAGCCCTACCCCCGCTGGGACAGCGCTTCGGCACCCTGGCCTGTTGCAGGGTTGCTAACCCACGATCGCGACCTCGGGTCGTCCCCGCCTCTGACCGAGGTCGCTTCCTTCCGCAACCGGGCCGCTCCGGCCAATTGCGCTTCGGCAGCGCCATGGTGAAACGCATGAACCGCCCACTAACGGGACGCCTTGTCCTCATCGCCGAGGACGAGCCGCTCATCTGCACTCGATTTGACCCTCGCGTTCGAGGACGAAGGAGCGTGGGTCATAAGGGCCCGCACTCTCAAAGAAGCCCTAGCCGGTGTTGAAGACCGTGCCTTGTCCGTCGCCATCCTGGATCAGGCGCTGAGCGATGGGGACAGCGCGCAGGTCTGCGGACGCATGAGGGAGCGCAACATCCCGTTCATCACCTATAGCGGCTACGACCACCCACGCGGGCCGTGCCTTGGAGGCGTGCACATCAAGAAAGCCTGCGAGCATGTCGTTGCTGGTGACAACCGTTAAGGGCTTGCTCGCGCACCCGGCCTCAAACTGATGGGACTTGCGCAGGGCGGCCTAAAGCTGAATGGCTGGCGGTTCTTCAGAAGGAACTGGACCACCGAGGTTAGCTCCATCGCCAGGTGGGTATTTTCCGAACCTTCGCTCCCGGCATTTCTCATGCGACGTCAGGCAGGGGACGGGGGCGCGCGCGATCGCGTCCGCTGTGGCGGCGGCTGTCGGGGAGATCATCCTCGCCTGCCTCCACCGGTTCAGTCTTGGGAGGCTTACATCGGAACGATAGCCAACAAGCTTGCCGAGCTCATTCTGCGGGTTTCCGACCTTGCAGCCCAAATCGCCCTGCAAGGCCAACCAGGCGGCATTCTTGGAAGAGCATGGAAGATCGCCCACGGCAGCGGATCAGGCTGTTGCCGCATTGCAGAAGAGATTGTCGAGCTTGCGGAGAAGTTGCCAGATCCCGGCCCGCCGCGCCTGACACTGCTGAAATAGGATCCTGACGGCCCGAGTTGGTCGAGTTCGAGCGCACGGCACAAACGTCAGCTCGCAGCCGGATTGCGGTTGCCTCTCAGCAGTGCGCCAGCACCTCGATGCCGGCGCCGCCGTCGTAGGCGGCAACGGCGCGCTGCAGGCGAGGTCGATGCGGGCGAGAGGAGGCCGCTGTCGTGGCTGGCCACGAGCACGCTGGCCCGTCCGGCGGAAAGGCCATGCCCTGCGGGCTCTGGCGACGGGCACGATGGCCTGCTGCCGCAAGTCCGCCGCGTCGATCACCCAGGCAAGTCCGCCAGCGTAGCAGGGTGACGACGCAGATGGCGCCCCGTCCGGCGAGAACATCAGCTTGGCCAGCCGCGAGCGCTTCGGGTTGGAGAGCGCCACACATCTGCAAGGGCACGCCGGTCGATCTCGGTATCGGTCTTCGCGCGTCGATGACGCGCAGGTCGTTCTTGATGTTGTCGATGACGACGAGGCGTCCGCCGTCGGGGGCGGGCATCAGGCCCTCGCTGCCGCTGCCGTTGCCGCTCATGACGTCGGGTGCGCGCAGCGGCACGCGGCTCGTGACACGCGGGCTGCGGGATCGAAGGCGGTGAGGTCGCCCTCCTTGGCTGAAGATGTAGAGCTTGGTCCATCGGGCAGCTGCGCCGAGCAGGTGCGCGCCCTTCGCCGGGCAGTCGTAGGCCGCCTCGATGGCGCGACGGGCCGGGTCGACCAGGAGGGAGCTTGTTGGGGATGTCGCACACGACCCAAAGCTTGCCGCCCGAGGTCGCCACCCATGCCGTGCGGGCGCGGTGTAGTCGCCCAGCGCGGATGACATCGGCGAGGCGCTTCTCGGCAAGGTCGATGACCAGCACCTTGTTGTTGGGCTTCTTGTTGGCGCCGTAGATGCCGTCGCCGTAGAGCGGCACGAAAGCCAGCCGGCGGTCGTGGGAGATGGCCAGCTCGTGCGCGGCCGGCTCAGGCGCCGGAAAGCTCTTGATCTCGCGCAGGCTGGTCGGGATCGTAGAAGCGGATGTGGTTGGCCACCTTGTCGACGGCGATGAGCCCGCTGGTGCCCGTGATGTTGCTGCCGGCGTAGGGTGTGGTCATTGACGGTGCCGCTCTATCGCTGCAACATCGGGGATTGGAAGAGTCGCTTCGCGAGTGGGGCCAGCCCCACCCCGCAGGGAGTGAGACCTCCCAGACCCACCCCATTTTCTGCGGTTCAAATGAAGGCGGGCGGGTCTGGGAGGGTGTCCTCCCAAGCGGGTACGGGCGGCGGCGCAGTTCGCGAAGCGATCTTGTCAACAGTCAGAAGCCATAGAGCCGCGCCGGGTTGTCGACAAGCAGGCGGCGGCGAGGCTTCACCGGTCGCTGCGAAGGCGGGGATGAGGTTGACGAGGTCGGCCTCGTCGACTGGGGATTTTCAGATTTGGATGCGGGAAATCGGTGCCCCACAGCACGCGATCGGCGCATGGCCGCCATCAGCCGGGCGGCGATGGGGATGGCGGCGTCGAACGGCGGATCGGAGATGCGCGCTCAGCCCCGCTCACCTTGACCCAGCAGGTGTCGAGCTTGGTTAATTCCAGCAGCGCCTCGAGCGCCGGCTGATGCCGGGCCCCAGGCGGGCCTCGACCCGGCCCATGTGGTCGATGATGAACGGGATCGGCAGCGCACGAAGCACGGGGAGAGCGGCGCGATGTCGGGCGGCGATCCACGTGCATCACCGCGTGCCATCCCAGCTCCGCCACGCGAGGCGACCGTGCGGTGGAACGCGCGCCATGTCCGGAGCGCCACCCAGGTGTCGCACGAAGTTGAAGCGCACCCCGCGCACGCCTCCCGCATGCAGCGCGTGCAGTTCCCCGCGCGGTGACGTCGCCCACCATCGCGATCCCGTCGCGTGCGGTCCCGGCGCGGCGGCGATGGCGTCCAGCATGGCGGAATTGTCGGTGCCGTGGCAGCTGGCCTGCACGATCACCGCGCGGGAGACGCCCAGGTGCGCGTGCAGGGCAGCAGAGCGCCTCCCTGGGGGCATCCTCGGGCGTGTAGCGCCGATCCGGCGCGTAGGGGAACCGGGCCGCGGGCCCGAACACGTGGCAGTGGGTGTCGCATGCCTGCGCGGGAAGGGCGTAGCGCGGCCGGGCGTCGGCTACTGGCGCCCGTGTCGTGGTGCACGGACGTCATGGCTTGGCGCCCCTGTGCCTGCGCCGCGGCGATCGCGCGACACAGCCCGGGATCGAGCCCCAGCTCGCGCAGCATCTCGCCGGCCTCGAGCATCTCCTCCGCGCGGCGTTTCCCGTGCTTGGCCACGCGCGCTCGGCGGCAGCTCTGGACCAGCGTCGCCCAGGTCATTCCGGGATAGGTGTGCTGCAGGCTGTGCAGCACCTCCCGCTCGACATTCCAGCGGCGGGCAGCCTCGATGCTCTGGATCAATGCAGCCTCGATCCCCTTCATGACGATGCTGCGTGCCAGCTTCGTTGCTGATGCCCGCCCCACCTCGTGTGGCGACCGGGGTCATGTTCATGCCGAGGCCGTTGAGCATATCGGCGGCCCTCGTGGCCCGCGCGACCGCCCGCGAGGATCGGCACCTTGAGGCCTGGCCCGGCCACTGCCGCCATCACCGCGCCCTTCGACGTAGTCGGCGCCGGACGTCCTCGACAAGCTCGGCCGCCGTCTGCTTGGTGCTGGGCGAGGCCGAATTGACGTCGAGGAGGATCTGCCCCGGACGCAGATAGCGGGCTGCGGCCCTGGCCACCTCGCCCGCCGCCGCCGCCGTCACCGCCGAGAACACCACTGTCGCATCGCGGCTGGCATCCGCGGCGTCGGCGCCCACCCGCACGCCCATCGCCTGCGCCCGTGCGACGCGCTCGCTTCGCACTTGCGGCCGGTCGAACAGCAGATCGTAGGTTGCGATCTCGACGCCGCCGTTCGCCAGCGAGCGCGCTTGGCGAAGGTCTGGCCCACCTCGCCGAAGCCGATGAATGCCAGGATGGTCATTGTTGCGCGCCGCCTCCTCTCCGGTTCGAGCGGCGAGCCTAGCGCAACTTCGCCGCGCGTCGGCGCATTTTGCAGCGATCCTCAATACCCGCGATAGCCCGGCACGTTGGCCTTCAGCGCCGCACTGCAGGGCAGGCTCAGCTCGCGCGCGTTGCCGCCGAGGCAGTGGTACACCCGCCCGCCGCCGGGCTGCACGCCGCGGCAAAACCGGTGGTAGTCGAGCTGGCAGCGACTCTGAGAGCGCGGCCACCATGGAAAGCGCATGGTGGCATTCGCGGCTGACAGCCGGCATCTGCGCCACCAGGCATCCGGCGATGCGCCCGCGCGCCCGGCCAGACGCCCGGACAGAGCCGTTTTGGCATCGTCGTGGCGAGGCGTCGGCAGGCGTCGACGCCGTGCGCTTCCTCGATCCCGTTCCGAATGCGCTGCCGTTGCAAGCGCGGCGGCCAGCGCCAGAGGCCACAAGTCCGCGAGCCAACAGGTGCGCCATGTCCCGTCTCCTCTTTGACTGCGCGCAGGTGCGCGTGGAGAGGGACGCTTACGCCGCCCGCTTCGATGCCGTTTGTCGTCGGAGTAACGATTTGTAACGGGGGTCGGGCACACGCCACAGCCCTGCTCGGCATGTCGCCACGTGCGTTGCAGGCTGAGGCACAGTCGCCGTCTATCGACGTAGCTCGAACGATGCCGACCCGGCGTCGCTGTGTGAGACCGACTGTCTGCCTGTTGCCGTTCACGGCAACGCTGATCGTTCCAGAAACGCCGTATTCACTGTTGTGGAAGCTGCCTTTGTAGTTGTTGCCCCCTACGTGTCTAAGTGTCGCTGTCTGGGTCGCCCTTCCCGACTGTGTCGCGCAGATCGCCGTGAGGACACAGGACGTCTGCGACGTGCGACTGTATTGCGCGCGACATCGTGCGGCTTCTCGCGCGCCTGAACTGAACGACACCGAGCCACCGCCGCTCCAGGAGCCGTCCAGGCTCGCCGGCTGGGCGCTGCTCGAACCGCTGGGGCGAAAGCGACCAGCGAGAGCACGAGTGTCCTGCATATCAATCGGTGCATGCGAGCGCTCCTCCAAAGCCCTCCGGTGGGATAGCAATGCCAGCCCCGCGACGCTCGGGCACTACGAAGAAACCCTGAGAGCAGCCCAGGGCAACGGCTGGTAGCCTGTCGCGCCCGGCGCCGGCGGCTGGGCAAATCCGCTCAGCGGCCGCCGTTGCGCTGCCCCGGAGGACCTTCGAAGGACTCGTCTCCCCACCATCGCCTCGCGGCACGCGGGGCTCAGCCGGTCGGCGTTCTGCAGGATGCAGGCGAGGCTCCCGGCCCATGCCCGGCGGCACGTGGCTGCAATACTTCTGCGCATCGGGAAGGCGGGCCTTGAACGCGCCGGCCGCCGCCAGCCCCCATGCCGTCATGGCCTCGAAGCACCTGGGGCTCAGCTTGTCGGCGTTGAGCTGCATGCACACCATTATGCGTCCGCGCCCCGGCGGCACGTCCCGGCAGTAGCGCAGGAAGTCGACGGCGCAGGCTCGGCGGACCGCCGCCGTACGTCCCGGCAGTATCTCCTGCGCCGCGACCGGCTGCGGTGCCAGGCAGGCGAGCAAACCCGCGCAAAGCACAAGAGCAAAGGCACGTCTCAAGCCGGCAGCCCTCCGGTCACATCGGGGGCTCCAGCATACCATGCCGGCCGGTGATCTTGCTCTCCCAGCATGCGTCCGGTGCGAAGCGTGGCTTCGCCATGACGAGGGGGCCGGGCTGAGGGCAGCAACGCGCGGCTTCCCTGCAACCATTGCGGCCCGCCGTCACCAACGGCAGCGGCGCTCGCCCCAGCGGTCGACCCAGCAGCGGTTGGGCTCCGGCCGCGCGCGGCACGCACGCGATCGGCCGGCAGTAGCCGCCAACGTGCCGGTGCCAGCCGAGCACCGGGCCCCATTCGCAGGAGCGATGGCAGCCGCGCCGCCTTCTCCACCATGCCGTCCAGCATGCCCACGTCCCTCACGGCACCCACGGGGGCCGCAAATCCAGTGGCGCTTCCAAGCCCCAGGGTCAGAGCGACCACTGGGCCGGCAAGCAGCGAGCTGAGATTCATCTGTCCGTTCTCCACGTTTGCTGATGGCCCCGGCCTGAGCACGGCCAAGCTAGGGGCCGAGCTTTGCGCCCGCCGTTGTGCGCTCGTTGGCGTTTGTTTGCGGGCGTGGTAACGATTTGTAACGGCGTCCGCGCGCGGCTTGCCTTGCTGGCCCGCGCTCTCACTATCGTGCCGCTCATGACGGCCGCTTCCGACGCGCTCATCGTCCTGGTCGAGGACGATGAGGACATCCGGCGCCTGGTGCGCAACCTGCTCGCGCGCGAGGGCTTCGCAGTGCGAGGCCGCCGACACGTCGGGCGCACTCGACCAGATCCTGGCGCGCAAGCGAGCCAGACCTCGTCATCCTCGATCTGATGCTGCCCGGCGAGGACGGCCTGAGCATCTGCCGCCGGCTGCGCAGCCGCGCGCAGCGTGCCGATCCTGATGCTCACGGCCAAGAGCGACCCCGTCGACCGTGTGGTCGGTCTCGAGATGGGCGCGGACGACTCACGTTGCGAAGCCCTTCGATCCACGCGAGCTGCTGGCCCGGGTCAGGCGCGCTGCTGCGGCGCTCGCGTAGCCACATCGAGCCCGAGCGCAGCCGCCGCTACGCCTTCGAGGGGCTCGTCATCGACCTCGATGCGCGCACGCTGGCGACCGAGGCCGGCGAGCCGATCTCGCTCACCAGCGCCGAGTTCGAGCTGCTCGCCTGCTTTCGTTGTGCGCCCGCGGCGCGTGCTCTCGCGCGAGCAGCTGCTGGACTGGACCCGCGGCCGCGACGCCGATCCCTTCGACCGCACCATCGACATGACGATCTCGCGGCTGAGGAAGAAGGTCGAGGCAAGAGCACCGGGCCTCAACCTCATCACCACCGTCCGCAACAACGGCTATCTGTTCGTGCCCCTCGTCCAGGCAGCACCCCTCATGATCCGCCTCGGCTTCGCAGCGCCCGCCTGTTCTTGATCTTCGTGGCCGTCTGGTGGTCCCAGCTGTTGGTCGTGATGGCGTTCTTCTTCCAGCGCAGCCGCGACACCGACACCGGCCTGCATGCCGCTCTTCCCCGACTGCCGCCGCGCTGGTCGAGCTGCTCGAAGCCAGCGAAGTGGAGCAGCGCCGCTGCGCTCGTGCGCGCCACCAGCAGCACGGACTTGCGCGTCTACGTTCCGGGATACGAGGCCCGAGGGCCGCGAGACGGCGTGGTACGAGGCCCCGTGGAGCCCATCGTGCGCCGCCATCTGCCGCTGGCGGCCGCGAGGTGCGCGTGCGCGTCGAACCGTCGCCGGAGCTGTTTGCCGGGCCGCTCGTGCCGCTGGCCTGGGTGTCGCCCGGCGCAGTGGAGATCGAGGTCGGCCCAGGACCGGCAGTTCCTGACCGTGTGGCGATCGGGGTGTCTCCTGAGCCTCAGCATGCCAGCTTCCCGCTGGGTTTCTGGGCTGGCGTGTCAGTTTGCCGTGGCTACCGTGGTGACGATGCTCATGGTGCGCCGCAGGCCCGGCCGCTGCGCGAGGTGGCGGACGCGGTCGACCGCATGAGCCTGGCCGGAAGAGTTGGCGCCCTACCCGACGCCTGCGTAGCGCGCCCGAGATCCGCGCCTGATCGCAGCCTTCAACCGCCTTCTCCAGCGCATTGCCGACTCATCAAGGCGCGCATGGCGCTGATCGGCGCATCTCGCAACGACCTTTCACCTACGCCACGGCGCCTGCGCCTGCGGGCCGAGCTGATCGCCGATGCCGGGCGAGCGCGCCAAGGCCGTGCACGACCTCGACGATGATGCAGCGCCTGCTCGACGACACCTTCGCCATCGAGGCGGGTGCGCTGGTGCGCGCTGAGGAGCTGGTAGACATTGCCCCCATCCTGAGCAAGGAGGTCAGTGACCGGCGCCTTCTGGCGCGCCGATCGCGCTCTCCATCTCGCCCGCGGCCGAGGGCGCGCAAGTGCTGGGCGACGCCCTGGCGCTGCGGCGCCTGATCGCCAACCTCACCGACAACGCGCCGGCCTACGGCCGTGAGGCCCTGCTGTCGGCCGGCGTCGAGGCGAGATACGCTCATCGTCACCGCCGACGACAAGGCCTGGCATCGTTCGGCGCTGCGCGAGATGGTGTTCGAGCCGTTCGTGCGCCCGGAGTGGAATCCCGCAACCGCGCCACGGGCGGCGCCGGCCTCGCCTCGCCATCGCTCGCAACGCGGCGGAGGTTCACGGCGGCCGCCTCGCCCTGAAGGGTCGCCGGGCAGGCGGCACCCGCGCTCGGCTCGAGCTGCCCCTGTTCTGAGCCAGCCAACCCGCCTGCGCCTCTTGCACATCGGTTCTCCCTGTGGCGCGCACGGCCGCGGGTGAGTAGAACTACCGACTATGTGGCTCTGGGGTTTTCCCCGACGCAGCCTGCGTCTCTTAACCAACAATGCATCGATCGCTGTCGCTGCGTCGCTCTGCGGCCGCGATGGGGTAAGCCGATCCCCAGTCGCGCCTGAACTAGAAATCTTGATCTTGCAGTGTCTTTCCGCGTCACGGCGGCCACGCAGAGCGATGAACGCTACGGCACGGCGGGCCGGTCGTCAGCTGCAATGAGGCTGTTCATGAACGAAACCGACAAGCGCATGTGCCCGTCCGATCTGGGCGCCAAATGAGCGATGAGTTGCTGCGGCTGGCCGTTCAGTCGGCGGCACCGGCATCTGCCAGCAATACGTGGCACCGAACGAAGCACAAC
>ERZ1370068.3860-contig-2958_pt1 | contig 40979 bp, 51 predicted proteins | sample MGYA00561227_ERZ1370068 | MGnify/ENA primary metagenome ERZ1370068 (study PRJEB38410, sample SAMEA6850437) | metagenome | study: Metagenomic assessment of the ecological functions of the soil: analysis of the soil microbiota associated with the... | reverse complement strand
GTGACACTTCGTTCGGTTACGTATTGCTTCAGTCACGGTGATCCTTTATCTGTTCGCGCGGACCGGCGACGCCATCACCACCCGTCGTCACCGAGGGTGCGGTGTCTCGTCCGCCGGGGCTGGAACTAACCCTGGCGGAAGTCTACGCCGGCTGTTGAACTGTCAGAGATCCGCCGCCGCGCTGGTGCACGAAGGAGGCACAGGCGCAAGGCTCAATGAAAACTTTACCGTCCCATGCGGGCGAAGCTGGTGCGCCTGCACTTTCGACTATGATTGGTTTTCCGCCGCGAAACCGGCCCCGCCGCGCGGCACAGTCGGCGGCACAATCCGGTATCAGGTTTTCACAATGCGAGGCAAAATTCTGTTTGCAGCCGCCCTGGCGGCCATCGCCACGTGCTTCTTTCGCCACGCCGCGCGCGCACTCGCCCACGGCCGGGCGGTAACGATGGGGGCGGTTATATGGCCGGCACCGTCGTGGTGAGGACGCGCGAGCGCCGCCTCTACACTACGTGCTCGGCGGCGGGCACGCCATCCGCGCTATCCGGTCGGCGTCGGCCGCGCCGGCGAGCGGTGGACGCGGCAACGTCGCGCATCGGCGGCAAGCTACCTCCAGGCCGGCCTGGTCAGCCGCCCGCCGACGATCAGGCGCGACAAGCCGCTCAGCTGCGCGGCCCGTCGATCCCCGGCGGTTGCGCGCGCGATCCCATGGGCGTCGCCTGGCGATGACGCTCTCGGGCGGCGAGTATGCCATTCACGGCACCAGCGCGCCGGGCACGATCGGCGGCTACGTCTCCCACGGCTGCATCCGCATGCACAACGCGGACATCACCGACCTTTCCATCAGCGCGGTCATCAGGACGAGGTCGTCGTCCAGTAATCAGGGTGGTGGGACGGGGTCGGGATCAGGCGTCAGGGTCGGCACTGATATTTGTGAGTCCGACTGTGCCCGACGTCCCCTGACAACCGGCTTTCCAGCACCAGCTCCGCGCCGGCCGCCGCTATAGCTGCGCGCCCGGCCGCCCGCTCTGTTGGCCGCGGAAACGTCGTCCACACACGCGGTGTTGCGGAGTCAGACCACGGCGTCGATGCGCCCGGCGCTGTTATCCCGGTCCGACCTGCACAATCGTTACCCGCCCTGCGCCAAAATCCTCTCCAGCGCGGCCCGGGCCGCTTGCGCCCACACCCACTCGTCGTCACAGCGGGCATGGGCTCAGGCGCATCGATGCGCACCTGTACCATTGGGGTGCTGATCTCGATCCCGGGCCAGACCGCAACCCGCGCTTCGAAGGTATCACCGTCGATAACGTGCACCACTTCGGCGGAATAACCGAACCGCGGATCGAGCCTCGCCGGACGCGCACTGCCGAGTGCCGCCGGCTGCCCGCTGCGCGCTGCGCCGATGCTGGCACGGCCAACGCGAGTGTGCGGTCGGCGGCGACCTTGCCGCCGCGTTGACCAGAAGGCCGACCGCAAACACCGACCCAGCCAGGATCGGCAGACGGGCACGGTTCGAAGGAAGCGCATCTTGGCGCACCGTTGATAGCAGCGGATCCTATTTGGATGTGACACACGCGATCTAAGGACTATTTTCCAACTTAATAGGAAAGTTGTCAAGGCTACGCACTAGAAATCCGAGATGAGTCCGTTGATTTCCCAGTCACCGTAACGTGTTGGATCGAGGCCGCCCGCGCCCGTTGACTTCCCGCGGCTCGGTGCTCGCCGCCTTGCGGTCGTCCTCGGCGCGGCGGGCGTCCGCTTCCGCGAGCGCGCGCTGGGCCGCGGTCGTCGGCGGACGCCGCTCAGGCGCAGTGTCGGAGGCCGCGCTCACTGGGCGGAGGTTTTGGCGCTTTCTCGTCGGGCGGCATACGCAGTCGCTGGCGCGGGCCGGCCGGCGCCGCAGAGTCTTCGGTCGACGCCTCTCTCCCGTTGCTCTCGATCCATGCGAAGAAAACTCCATGAAGGCTCGCCGCGACCCTATGACTAGCCCGCAGCGCCCCGCCTACGATGTGCCGGGTTTCACCGCCCGCCGTATCGCGGCCGACGTTCTCGACGGCGTGCTTCGCCGCCGCCGCGCCCTCGACGACGAGTTCGAAGCCGCCGCCGCGCGCGGCCTTTTCGGAAACTGGCGGGGCGCGACCGTGCGTTCGTCCGGGCGCTCACCGCGACGGCGCTGCGCCGGCTGGGCACGTTGCGCCACCTCATCGGCCTCTGTTCTCGAGGAAGGCTCTGCCGCCGCAGGCGCCGCGCGTCGAGACGGCGCTGCTCGCCGGAGCGGCCCAGATTCTCTCTTTCTCGATGTGCCGGATCACGCCGCCGTCGATCTTTCGGTGCGGCTCGCGCAGGCGGACCGGCAAGCGGCGCGCTATGCCGGTCTCGTCAACGCCGTATTGCGGCGCCTCGCGCGTGAAGGTGGAGCGGCTCGCTGCGCTCGACCCGGCTGGCTCTCGACACGCCGCCGTGGCTGATTGCGCGCTGGAACGAGAACTACGGCGAGGCACACCGCCCGCGCCATCGCCGGCGCCCATGGCCATGAGCCGGCTCTCGATCTCACAGTGAAGAGCGACCCCGAAACGTGGGCCGACAAGCTCGACGGCCGCCGCTGCTGCCGACCGGCTCGGTGCGGACCGTCGCCCATGGCGCCGTGACGTCGCTTCCGGGCTTTGCCGAGGCGCCTGGTGGGTGCAGGACGCCGCGGCGGCGCTTGCCGGCGCGCCTGTTCGGCAATGTAGGCGGGCTTCGCGTGGCCGACCTCTGCGCCGCTCCCGGCGGCAAGGCGGCGCAGCTTCAGCGCCGCCGGCGCCCGCCTCACCGCGGTCGACCGCTCGCCGGCCCGGCCTGAGCGCCTGCGTGGAAACCTGGCCCGGTTGTCGCTTGAGGCCGAGCTCGTCTGCGCCGATGTCGAGGGAATGGACCGCCGAGCCGTTCGACGCCGTCCTTCTCGACGCGCCATGCTCCTCGACGGGCACGATCCGCCGGCATCCCGACGTGCCGTGGCTCAAGCAGCCGTCCGATCTCGCGGCGCTCGCCGCGCTTCAGCGCCGGCTCATCGCACGCGCGGCCACCCTGACCAGGCCGGGCCGGCGTTCTCGTCTATTGCACCTGCTCGCTCGAGCCGGAGGAAGGCGAGCAAGCGATCGACGAATTCCTGGCGCGCGGAGGCCCGGCTGGCGGCGGCGTGCCGATCGCGCCTTCCGAGCCTAGCCGGCCACGCCGAGTTCATCACCAGCGGACGACGATCTGCGCACCCTGCCGTGCCATTTTCCCGATTCCGATCAGCGGTTTGCGGGGATCGACGGTTTTCTACGCGGCACGGCTTGCAAAGCGGTGACGTTCCGCCCGGTTGCAGGTGTTGGCCGTCGGCGGACCTGTTCCGTTATAGTGACGCGCGCGGGACGCCGGGACGCCCGCGCGCCTAATCTGAGGGGCGAGCGCGTCGATGTCGCGCGTTTCAGTTGCCGACCACGCCAAGCTGATCCTGCGCTCGTCCTCCCGCCGGCGGGCTGCGGCGCTTCCGCCGGTTGGCTCAGCGGCCATCCGGTGCTGCTGCCTGTCGCTCATACCGCTCCGGACCGAGCGGCTGCTGATCGCGCCGCAGGAGCTGCGCACCGCCGACGGCACGCGCGCGAGCGAAATCTATTCCGGCCGCTTCGCCTTCGCCGGCAAGGTCGTGGTCTGCGACGGCCGCTCCGCTGTTCGAGATGGACGCCGCCGTCCGAGGAATGGGCGACGAGCGCTGCTCGGCTTCGGCTGGCTGCGCCACCTGCGCGCCGCCGAGTCCGCCATCACCCGCGCCAATGCCCGCGCGCTGGTGGACGAATGGATCACCTTGCAGGGCTCCTGGCATCCCGTCGGCCTGGCGGCCTGATGATGCTGGCGCGCCGCGTCATCTCCTGGCTCAGCCAGGCGACGCTGATCGCTGCAGGACGCCGACGTGCGCTTCTATCGCCGCTTCCTGCGCAGCCTGCTGCGCCAGGTCCGCTATCTGCGCCACACCGCGCGCGACGCGCGCGACGGCGTGCCGCGCCTGCAGGCGACGATCGCGCTCACCTATGCGGCGCTCTGCATCGCCGGCCAGGCACCGCATCAAGTCCGCGACGGCGCGCGCTCAACGCATGAGATCGAACGGCAGATCCTGCCCGACGGCGGCCACGTCAGCCGCAATCCCGAGCGCGCTGATCGAGCTGCTGCTCGATCTCCTGCCGCTGCGCCATGCCTTCAAGTGCGCGCAACGTCGCGCCGCCGCCCGCTGCTCAACACGCCATCGACCGCATGATGCCGATGCTGCGCTTCTTCCGCGCATTCGGCGACGGCAGCTTTCGCGCATTTCAACGGCATGGGACCGACGCCGCCCGACGTGCTGATCGACCGTTCTTGCCTACGACGATGCGCCGCGGCGCGCCGCTCGTCCAACGCGCCGCATTCGGCTTATCAGCGCCTCGAGGCCGGCGGCGGCGGTGCGTGATCATGGATACCGGCGGCGCGCCGCCGATCGAGATGTCAGCCTGGAAGCGCATGCCGGCTGCCTGTCGTTCGAATTCTCGACGCCCAGCAGCAGCGTCATCGTGGTGAACTGCGGCCTGCCGGCCGACCGCACGCGAGGATCTGGCGCCAGGTCGCGCGCGCAACCGCGGCGCATTCCGACGGTGACGCTCAACGACATCGTCGTGCCGGCTTCCTCGAATCGGCGGCCGTTCCGCCGGCTGCATTGGCGGCACGCCGATCGTCGGCGGCCCGCGCCAACGTTCCGGTGGCGCGCGAGGACCAGCGCCGATCGCGTCATGCTGCGGGCGGCTCATGACGGCTATGCCGACCGCTTGCGGCATCGTGCACCAGCGCACGATCACGCTCGCGGCCGACGGCAACGCGGCTCGAAGGCGAGGACCTGTTCCTGTCCGCCGACGGCGGCGAGCAAGTGCGCAGCACAGCCGTGATCGAGTTATGCGGTGCGCTTCCATCTGCACCCTGCGGTCAAGGCCACGTTGCTCACCGACGGCCATGGCGTGATGCTCGATGCTGCCAAACAGCGACGTGTGGACTTTCAACGCCCACGAGGACCGCGTGGAGCTCGAGGACAGCGTCTATCTCTCCGGCACCGACGGCCCGCGCCGCGCGGTGCAGATCGTGATCTACGGCCAGGCCCGCAGAGTGCCGCGCGTGCATCTGGACGCTGTCCCAGTCGACCACCGCAGCCGGCGGTGGACGCCGCGGCGCGGCGACGAGCTGAGGCAATCGGAACTGTCGCCGCCCAGACTTGCGCCGTTCGAGCACGCGCCGCGGCTGAATCTGGATCAGTTGCACTGCCGCATGTCGATTGGGACTCACGCTTGCGGCATCCGCATGACCAAATCAGAGCAGTGACGGACCGCCATGACCGCATCGACGCGCCTGCTCTCATCTCGTCTCCGGACAAGACGGGCGGATCATCGAGTTCGCCCGCGCGCTTGCGGCTACGGCATCGAGCTCGTCTCCACCGGCGGCACCGCGCAAGGCGCTGGCAAGGACGCCGGGCTCGCGGTCATCGACGTCGCCGAGCTGACCGGCTTCCCCGAGATGATGGACGGCCGGGTCAAGACGCTGCATCCGAAGGTGCACGGCGGCCTGCTCGCGGTTCGCGACAATGCCGGCGCACGCCGACGGCGATGGCACACGCACGGCATCCGGCCGATCGATCTGCTGGTGGTCAACCTCTATCCGTTCGAGGCACACGGTGCGCGCAAGGCGCGGATTATGCCGACGTGCATCGAGAACATCGACATCGGCGGGCCGGCGATGATCCGCGCGGCCGCCAAGAACCACGCCGACGTCGCGGTGCTGGTCGACGCCGGACGATTACGCCGCGGCTGCTGGCGAGAGCTCTGGCCAGCATCAGCGGCGCGACCACGCTCGCGCTGCGCAAGCGGCTCGCCGCCAAGGCCTATGCCCGCACCGCGCGCCTACGATGCGGCGATCTCCAACTGGTTCGCCGACGACGCTCGCCGATCCGGCGCCGGCTTATCGCACCTATCGGCGGCCGGCTCGTCGAGGCGCTGCGCTACGGCGAGAACCCGCACCAGTCGGCGGCCTTCTACCGCACGCCGCGATGCGCGCTTCGGCGTCGCCACCGCGCGGCAGGCGCAGGGCAAGCAGCTCTCCTACAACAACATCAACGACACCGACGCGGCCTATGAATGCGTCGCCGAGTTCGATCCCGAGCGCACCGCGGCCTGCGCCATCATCAAGCACGCCAATCCGTGCGGCGTCGCCGAGGGCGACGACCTCGCTCGACGCCTACCGCAAGGCGCTCGCCTGCGATCCGGTCTCGGCGTTCGGCGGCATCGTCGCGCTCAACCGCACGCTCGATGCGGACGCCGCGCGCGCCATCACCGAGATCTTCACCGAGGTGATCATCGCGCCGGATGCGACCGAGGAGGCGATCGCGATCGTCGGCGCCAAGAAGAACCTGCGGCTGCTGCTCGCCGGCGGCCTGCCCGATCCGCGCGCGGCAGGCCTGACTGGTGAAGATCGGTCGCCGGCGGCCTGCTGGTGCAGTCGCGCGACAACGCCGTGGTCGACGACATGCGACTTCGAGCCGGTGACCAAGCGCGCGCCGACGCAATGCCGAGCTGCGCGATCTGCGCTTCGCCTTCCGGGTCGCCAAGCACGTCAAGTCGAACACCATCGTCTATGCCAAGGACTGCGCCACCGTCGGCATCGGCGCCGGCCAGATGAGCCGGGTCGACGCCGCGCGCATCGCGGCGCGCAAGGCCGAGGACGCCGCGCAGCGAGCCGGCCTCAGGCGGCGCCGCTGACCAAGGGCTCGGTGGTCGCGTCCGACGCCTTCTTCCCGTTCGCCGACGGCCTGCTGGTCGCGATCGAGGCCGGCGCCACCGCGGTGATCCAGCCCGGCGGCTCGATGCGCGACGACGAGGTGATCAAGGCCGCCGACGACCACGGCATCGCGATGGTGTTCACCGGCACGCGGCATTTCCGGCATTGACGTCAGCGCCGCTCATTCCCGCGGAAGCGGGAATCCAGCATTGAGCGCCATTCAATCTGGAAGAAACGGGTCCCCGCTTTCGCGGGGACGAGCGGACGCGGAGAACCGCCTCACACCGAAGCGGTGATCCACTGCTCCAGCTTCTGCTTCGGCGCGGCGCCGACCTGGCGGGAGGCGAGCTGGCCGCCCTTGAACAGCATCAGCGTCAGGATCGACATGACGCCGTATTTCGCCGCGGTCGCGGGATTCTCGTCGACGTTGAGCTTGAGGATCTTCACCTTGCCGTCGAGCGAGTGGAAATCTCCTCGAGGGCGGGGCCGATCATCCGGCAGGGCCGCACCACTCGGCCCAGAAGTCCACCACGACGGGCCCGCTCGCCTTGAGCACGGCCTGATCGAACGTTGCATCGGTCACCTTGTCGACCATGGAAGACCTCCTTATCCGGAAAAGAATCTGCAGGGCGCGAAACTATGAACCGCCCTTCGCAACCGTCAAGGGAACCTCACCTGAGCGTGACCCGGCCGATAGCCTCGGTATAGAGCGCCTTGTCCATGAGCCGGGATCGAGGATCTCGATGACAGCTCGGACCAGCGGTGAAGACGAGTGCCGCGCGAATCGTTTTTCCGGGTAAACGCGCCCCAGGACCGCACGGTAAAGCGCAAGCTGCGCATATAAGGGCCGAGGTACCTCGGCCAGTTCGGCGGAGCGGCCGCATCGGTCTTGTAATCGGCCATGAGGACCGCGTCGCGCGTCACCGCCAACCGGTCGACTTGCCCGGAAACGGCAATCGGCGCCCTGCCGACGCAGGCGATGCGGCCGACGATCGGCACCTCGGCGCGGCTTCCCGGCGGCAAACACTTCGGCAAAGCTCTGGTCATCGAGAATGGCGAGGGCTTGGCGCGCCATCTCCATCTGTTCGGCGGGTGAGAAATCCGCGGCCGCGCCTTAAGATATCGCGCGATCGCGTCCTTGCGGGCGCGCCGGCGGGATATCGGGCAGCGACTGCATCAGCCGATGGACGATCCGCCCGCGGGCGAGCGCCCAGCGCCGCTCGATCGCCGAGCCGGCAGCATGCGCGAGCGCGCGCCGATCTCCTCCTCGAACGCCGACGAGGGCGACAGCGGCTGCGGACGCGGCGCCTGTGGCGGCGCCGGCTGCCACAGCCACGGCGGAATATCGATGCGGCCAGTCTTGGATCGCGGCAGGCGTGGCCGGCGCGCGGTTCGCGATCTCGGCGCCGCCGGCCTGCGATAGCGGAAAACCTTGTCGTCGCCTTCGCCTTCGGCAACGAGAAACGGCTGCAGCGGCTCGCGCACGAGATTGTACCAGCAGCCTGCCGGCCGTTGGCGTTCGCCGTCGGCGCCGCACGACAATCAGCAGGTCGGCGGCGCGGGTCATCGCGACGTAAAGAGAGCCGGCGATATTCGTTTTCCGCTTCCGCCAGTGCCGCCTGGCGCGCGACGGCGACGGCCGGGGCGTCATCGTCCTTGCGCCCCGCCCAGACCATGGCGCCGTCGGGAAGCTCCAAGAGCCGCGGCGGCCGCGGACCGGCCGGCGGCGTCATCGTATCGGCGAGGATCACGATCGGCGCTTCGAGGCCCTTGGCGCCGTGCACGGTCATGCACGCGCACTTCGTCGCGCGCAATCTCCATGTCGCGCTTGACCTCGGCGCGCGCCGCGCGCAGCCAGGCGACAAAACCCTGCAGCGACGGCGTCTCGCGCCGCTCGTAGTCGAGCGCGAGATTGAGAAATTCGTCGAGCGCGTCGTTCGCCTCGGGCCGAGCCGCGCCAGGAAGCGCCCGTCCGCCGCCGGCGCCGAGGCAGCGCGGCATAGAAGGCAAACGGCGTTTCCCGCCGCGCCGCCCGCGCAAGCTCGTCGAGGCGCGCGGCGGCTTCCGTGAGCTAGTCCGTGCGCAGCGGCCTTGCGCGCTCCAGCGCTGCCCGCAGCGGGGTGCGGCCGCGGTCCCAGGCGATCTCGAACAGGTCCTCGTCGGCGGAAGCCGAACAGCGAGCTGCGCAGCACGGCCAGCGAGCGCGAGATCGTCGCTGCGGCAGCAGGAGCGCGTCGGCGAGCGCCATCAGGTCCATGACCGCGATGTGCTCGGTGAGCAGCAGGCGGTCGGCGCCGGCGACCTCGAGCTTCTCGTTCTTCAGCGCGCGGATGATCGCCTCGAACAGCGGCCCGCGCTGGCGCACCAGGACGAGCACGTCGCCGTAGCGCGCGGCGCGTCCGTCGATGCCGACCGGCGTGCGATCGTCGACCAGCGCTGCGCACCGCGCGCGCGATTCGTTGCGCGAGCTTCACCCGCAGGCTCGTCTCGCTCACGGTATCGAACGGCGCGTCCCAGCCCTTCGATGTCGCTGCGTTCATCGGGCTTCGTCGGCTCCCAGATTTCGACTACGCTCGGCGGTGCGTCCGGCAGGGCGATGTGCGGCGGGTAGCCGTCGCTGTCGGCGGTGACGCTCGCCGCCGACCTCCTGCGCCTTGAACACTTCATCGACGGCGCCGAGCACGCTCTCGCCGGAACGGAACGAGATGCTCGAACTTGCGGAACGAAAATCCAATCCGGCGTCCTTGATGCGCGCCTTCGAAATAGCCGCCGCATCTCCGCGAACTCCTTGGGCGCCGCGTCCTGAAACGAGAAGATCGACTGCTTCTCGTCGCCGACGGCGAAGATCGTGCGCGCTGAGCTCGCGGGCGCCCTTGCCGGCGGTGAATTCGGCCGACCAGGCGCTGGATGATCTCCCACTGCTTGGCGCTCGTGTCCTGCGCCTCGTCGATCAGCACGTGGTCGATGCCGAGAGTCGAGCTTGTAGTGCACCCAGGCGGCGTCGACGCTTTCCGAGCAGCGCCAGCGTCTTGTCGATCAGGTCGTCGTAGTCGAGCAGGCCGCGCCGCTCCTTCTCGTCGCGGTAGCGCGCCAGCACCGCCGACGCGACGGTGAGCAGCGCCGCGCTGCGGTCGCGGCGAGACAACGGCATTGCGCCGGTCGAGAACGGCATGGACGCGCGCCCTGCTCGGCGCACAGCCGTTCGACCAATGCGTCGTCCTTGATCGCGCGGGTTGACGATCCATCGGCGCGGCGGTTGCCTGATCCGGTGCAGAAAATCTCGAGATAAGTTTCGACCCGTTCCGAGCCGGACAGCGCGGCGAGCGCGCCAGATGCTGCGGCGCCTGCTCGCAGTCGCTCTTGCTGCCGCTCGCGCAGCGTCGCGGCGATCGGCGGCTCCACTCCGATCGATGCGATCAGGGAGCCGGCGAAGAACTCGGCCTCGACGCTGTCGATCGTGTCGTGCGGCGCGATGCCGAGCGCGCGCGGAAAGACGCGGCGACCGCCTCGTCGACGCTGCCGGCTGCTCATGAGCCAGGCGCTGATCGCGTCGCGCCGGCCGATCGCTTCGCGCACGACGTCGCGGAACGTCTGGTCGGCGCCGGCCGTCATCGGCGATGCCGAGCGCGCGGCCGAGCGGGCCGTCGGGCGCGGCAGCGCCTTCGAGCAGCACGGCCAATGTCAGTTGTTCCAGAAGCTGCACCTGCGCCGTCTCGTCGAGCACGCTGAAGCGGGCGGCGACGTTCGCTTCGAACGGAAACTGGTGCAGGAGCTGGGCGCAGAAGGCGTGGATGGTCTGCACCTTGAGGCCGCCCGGCGTCTCCAGCGCGCGCGGCAACAGCCGCCGCGCCGGCGCGCTGCGCGCCAGGCAACGAGTGCCAAGCGTCAAACCGGATCGGTCGAGAACGGCGGCATCGAGGCCGGCATCGTCGAGAGCGTAGTCCAGCTGCGCGAGCGTCGTCGAACACGCGCTTCGCCATGTTGGCGGCGGCCGCCTTGGTGAAGGTGATGCAGAGGATCTTTTCCGGCTCGACGCCGGCGAGCAGCAAGATTGGATCACGCGCTGCGCCAGCACGTGCGTCTTGCCCGATCCGGCATTGGCGGCGACCCACGCGGAAACGGCGGGATCGGACACGGCGGCCTGCACGCGCCGCACGTCGGAGGATGACGTTCGGCAATCTCATGGGATCACGACTCTCGTCCTCCGGACCGCCGGTCGCCGACCATTCCTTGACGCGCGCCAGGTGGTCGTAGTCGCCGTAGCGCGCCTTCCACATCGGATGGACGAGCGAGCGATACGGCTCGTTCTCGCATCCTCGAAGCGCGTCACCAGCTGCGCGAGCTTCGCCAGCGCCTGATCGGCCTGTGCGTCGGGCGTGCCCGTCCTTCGAAGTCGATCGCGCATGCTCGTCGCCGGCGGCTCGGCGCCCCTGAGCGCGACATAGGCGAGCTCGGCGACCGAGCCGCCGGTCGGCGATCGCGCGGAATCCGCCCTGGCGCAGAATCGCGGCTTCGAGCGTGAGCTGCGGCGCAAGCCCGGTGCGCACCTGCTTGTCGGTGCGGCGCCGAACCGGTCTTGTAGTCGAGGATGACGTAGCGCGCCGTCGTGCTGGCTGCTCGATGCGGTCGGCCCGCGCGCGTCAGCTTGAAAACCCGCTCGCCGAGCGGGATCGTCAGATGTCGCCCTCGATCTCCGCGTCAATCGCCACAAGCCTCGGACGCCGCGCCAGCTTCCCAGTCCGCGAACCAGCGCGCGATGCGCGCGAAGCGCGGCCACCAGCAGCGCGCGCGCCTCCGGAAACTCGGCAAGCGCGGCGAAATGCGTTCGCCGAGCGCGATCAGCTCGCGCAGCCGGCATCCGCAGGCAGCGCAGATGCAAAGCGCTCGGTGAATTCGCCGATGCGCGGCGTGGATGACGGTTGCCGCGCTCGGCGGCGCCGGGCGGCGCATCGACCTCATCGAGCGGCGCGCAGGCGCAGAATGCGCTGGCGTAGATCGTATAGGGATCGCGCAGCCAGTGCTCGATCGTCGGTCACCGAGCAGGCGCGCGGGCCGCGCGGCGCTGCGGCGGCGCTCGGCGCCGGGCGCGCGCGCAGGCGTCAATCTTTTTCGGGTGGTCGAGCGTGCGCGCCCAGGCGAGTAGTACGTTGCCGCGGTCGACCACCGCCTTGCCACTGCGCGCCCGGCAATGGCCGGCAGGCGCTGGATGAGAGCGCGATGGCGACCGGTCGGCGTGCCGGCAATCTTGGCGGCGCGGGCGAGGGATCACGTCATCGGCGCGCCGAGCAGTTGGGCGAAATCGTGCGCCGAAAGCCCGATGCGGCGCTCGGGCAGGTCGAGGCCGAGTTTCTTGCGCATCGGGCGGCTGAGCCAGGCGTCGGATCGCGGCTTTCCGGCGGCCATAGCTCCCTCGACGAGTCCCCGGGAATCCACGCGATCGCTTTCGGTCAGCCGCGCTTCGAGCGGCCTGAGGATGCGCACGCGCAGCGCCGGCCGCGGCGGCCGCCGCACGACGCGGTCGGCAGATCGCGGCTGGAAAACAGCTCGACGTAGTCGGACGGCGCGGACGGCGAGGACGGCGGCGGCTTCACTGATCGCAAGCTCATCGAGAGCGCCTCGGCGAGGCCTGCTGCCGTCCGGACCAGCGAAGGCGCGCTCGCTGCGGCCGTCCGACGACAACGCCGCCAGCACCTGCGCGTGTGGCGGCCCGCCATGTCGCTCGAGGGCGCCGCGCCTGGTCGAGGCCGGCGGCGGCTTCAGCGCCGCAGCCGGGCGTCGAAACGAGTCGGCGGCTGCCGCACGAGCTCGCCGTCGGTCAAAGTCGATGCGCGGATCGCGACCGTGCAGATCGGCCGCTTCCTTGCCGAATTCTGTGAGCTGCGTGATGAAGGCTCGCGAGCGCGGCGGCAAGCCCGGCGCTGCCGCGGCGCGGGACGCGGCCCGCGCAGCACCGCGCGCTCGAGGCGCAGCGATCGCCGGCTCCGTCGTCCACGCAGGCCGAGCCGGCAGCAGCGGGTGTTTGACAACGAGGCGAGCAGCGCGCACCGGCGCGAGGCCGCCGAGCGCAGCCTGCGCCGCCGAGCCAGGCGAAGACGCCCGGCCGGCGTCTCGGCGAGCGCATCGCCGCCGGGATCGTCGGCCTCGATGTTCCAGCGCCGCAGCGCGGCGCCTGACGCGGCGCGCGAGCGCGCGGTCCGGCGTGACCAGCGCCGCGGTCTTGTCGTTCGTCGCACCGCCTCGCGCAGCGCGACCGCGATGGCGAGCGCCCCGTCCTCGGCATTTGCCGCTTCGATCATCGGCCAGTGGTCGCGAGTGCCGCCCGCGCGTCGGCGGCGTGCAGCTCGGTCGGCCCAGCTGCTGCCACGCCTGCGTCGCCGCCGGCGGGCGCAGCGCCTCCGAAACAAGCGCGTTCGCGTGCCGCAAGGCTTGCGCCAAGCTGCACGACGTCGTCGCGCGCGATGCCGATGCGCGCGCAGCGGCGCGTGCATCGCGAACTGCGGGTGTCGGGCGCGCCTTACCACGGCCGCGCCGGTGCGCCGGCGCGAGCCGCGATCAGGCCTCGTCCCCGGCGATCATGCGCCATGCATCCGCGTCGAGATCGGTATCGAGGCCGGGCAGCACCACGGCGCCGTGCGGCAGCTTGCGCGATGGTGGCGATCAGTTCGGCGGTCGCCGGCATCGAGCCGGTCGAGCCGGCGGCGACCACCGGCGCGTCGTTGCGCTGGCGAGGCGCGTGCCGCCTCCGCCTCGATCAGCAGATCGCGCCGCGCCGCTGCGGCTCGATCGCTGCCACGCTTCATGCAGCATCGCCGGCCACGCTCTCGCGCGCGATCTGCAGAAATCTCGAGGGTGAGCTCGCCAGTAGCGGTCGAGATGGTCAGCGGCACCAGGCCGTCGAGCCGCTCCCAGACGACCTGCGCGCGTCGTCATGTCGTCGATGAGCCGCGCGAGGTCGTCGGCAAGCGCAGGCACGGCCGTCCGGCGTCTGCGCGACGAGCGGAGATCGTACGCCTCGCGCTGCCGCGAGCCGCCGGCCGCGCGCGCCCATTCGGTAGCACGAGGCCGCGTCGAGCAGCAGCCGCCGTTCGAGCGCCGCCGAGCTCGGCTGGCAGATCCAGCGCTTCCGCCGCAGGCCGCCGGCGCCTGCGCTTCCGCGAAGGCGATCTCGTCCTCGTCGATGTCGCCGAGCGGCGACGATGCGCGGCAGGATCGCCGCCTCGGTCTTAAGCCCATCGAGAAAAGCGTCGCGCGCGAGCCGGCAGGCGCGCCGCGTCGGCAGGATAGAGCGTCACGGCGGCTTGGCGAGCGCGCAGCGGATCGCTCAGCGCAACGGGAAAGCCGCGATAGCTCGCCGCCGGTGCAGCGCATCGATCAGCGTGCGGCAGGAACGGCGCCGACAGGCCGGGATAGTGAAGACGCGCGGGGGCATATGGACGGATGTCTCGCAACCTCTCGTCGTATCCACGGCGCGCGGACCCAGTGACGCGGGCGGTCGATTGTCCGCTGGCTTGCGCAGGATACGCGCCAGATTTGACGTAACGCAGATTCTACCGCGCAGCGGTCGAGCGTCGCTTCCGCGGCCGCGACCGCCTCCGGGCGTCCCGACGTGCATCCAGACGCCTTCGAGCCGCAGCCCGTAACAGGCGCCCGGTCGTCGCCGACGCGATCGAACATGCAGCGTTGAGCGAGAACGCGCCGCTCGGCGCATCGGCGAATATGCGCCAGGAGAGAGCACGGCGGCGCCGGCATAGACGAAGGGCGCCACCTCGTGCTCGCTGCGCCGCCGCAGGCGGCCGTCAGGCAGCATGGCGAAATCGCCGCGCCCGACATAGCCGACGCTGTCTGCCGCCGGTGCGAGGAGCAGCAGGGCATCCATCCGTCGCCGGATCGAACGGCGGCGGCAAGCCGCACGAGATTGGGCTTCACGCCGTCGAGCCAAATGGTGTCGGAATTGGCGAGGAAGAACGGCGCCGTCGCCAAGCTGCGGCAGCGCCTTGACGACACCGCCGCCGGTGCCGAGCAGCGTCGCCGCGCTCGTCGGAATGACGCGATCTGCGGGCGCGTGCGCGGCGCTCAGATGCCGCTCCGAGCTGCGTCGGCGAGATGGTGCACGTTGACCACCGCGCGCTCGACGCCGGCGTCGGCAAGCCGGTCGAGCGCGTAGTCGATCAGCGATTTGCCGCCGAGCGCGACCAGCGGCTTTGGGGATGTGGCCGTTGTCACGGCCGCATCCGCGTGCCGAGCTCCGCCGGCCAGCACGATGCCCGCTTCGTATCATCGTCCCCGTCACCGCTTCGACTCACCCGATTGAGCCATTATAGCCCATCCCGCAGGCGGACGTTGGCAGTATACCAGGCCCGCAGCGGAGCGAGCGCCGGGTGCGCGAGCGACCGCTGCGCAGATACGCCCACAGCCGCGGCATGTGCCGCGAGATATTGCGGCTTGCCGTCGCGCCGGTCGAGCCGGGCAAAGATGCCGAGAATCTTGGTCGCCCGCTGCGCGGTCGAGTGTCGCGTAGAGCCGGGTGAACGACGCCATGTCGAAATGGCGGTCTTCGGCGCCGCAGCCGCGCCTGCACGTAACGGCTCGAGCAGCGCGACTCTCCAGCGTTTCCGGCACGTCGACGCGCGCGTCCTGCAGCAGCGAGACGCAGCGTCGTAGGCCGCCGGCCCCATCAGCGCGTCCTGGAAATCGAGCAGGCCGACTGCGCGCATCGTCTTCGCGCTCCGGCAGCCACAGCAGGTTGGGCGAGTGATAATCGCGCAGCACCCAGGTCGGCGGCTCGCTCCATCAGCGGCGCCAGCGCTTCGCGCCACAGCCGCGCGAAATCTTCGCGCACGCCGGTCGGTCACGGTAACCTGTCGCGCTGCGGCAGGTACCAGTCGAGCAGCAGCTCGGCCTCGATCAGGAATGCATCCGATGTCGTAGTGCGGCAGGCGGTAGTCGACGTCGGGCGCGACGCGCAGCAGCGCCGGCAGCGGCTGGCCGATGCGAGCGACGCCAAGACGATCGACGGCGGCCGATAGCGCACGCTCGATCGGCGCCGGCGGATCGCCGTCGACGACGGGATCCTCGCCGAGATCCTCCGATGATGCAGCAGATCCCTGCGTCGAGGTCGGCGTGCGGGATCGGTCGGCGCCGAGAGGCCGTGGTCGCGCAGCCCGGCGGCCATCGGCGACGATACGGCTTGATGTCCTCGGCGAGATGCGCGATGGCGCTGTAGGGCTTGCCGTCGCGTACCGGCGGCCCGTCCGGCCGGCGCGGCGCGTTCATCAGGATGCGTCCGCTGATCGTCGAGCAGGAGGCGCTCGTAGGTCGCGCGTCGAGGCGTCGCCCTGCATGCGCTGGCGATGCGCGTCGCCGAAGCCCCGTTCGATCGAGGAACGTGCGCGACCTGCCGCGAGTGCGCTCGGCGCGCGGCGCGAAGCGTGCCGTAGCCGGTGACACGGACGTTGCGGTGGTCGGCGCCGGGCTGCGGCGCGAGCGTGAACGCGATGTCGAGCCGGTCGGGCGGCAGAAATCCGGCGGCGCGGTCCGGCCATTCGAGCAGCACCACGGCGCCTTCCGGGCAGATCGTCGAAGCCGAGCTCGGCAAGCTCGCGCGCTGCCGCGAAGCCGGTAGAGATCGGCGTGCACGACCGCGAAACCGCGGCAGCTCGTAGGTCTGCACCAGCGTGAAGGTCGGGCTCGGCACCTCGAGCGCTCGTCGCCGGCGAGGTAGCGGATGCCAGCGCGGGCGAACGCGGTCTTGCCGGCGCCGAGATCGCCCGGAGAGCGTCACGAGGTCGCCCGGCTCGAGCGCCGACGCGACGTCCATGGCGAAGCGCACCGGTCGCCGGCTCGTTGTGCAGCGTCACCGTGAAGCTGCGCGCCGGTGGTGGTCGGAGCGCATGACGCGCTCCGCTATTCGGCCGCCGCTCGGCTTGGCGTGCCGCGTCGAGCGGGAAGGTGCAGGTGACGGTCGTGCCTGCGACCGACGGCGGAGATCGATGCGTCACCGTACCGCCGTGCAGCTCGACGAACGAGCGCACGATCGAAAGGCCCAGCCCGGCGCCGCGATGGCGCGAGCCGAGCGAATGCGTCTCGAACCAGTCGAACACCTTGCGTCCTGCACCTCGGGCGGAATGCCGGGCCCGCGGTCGGTGACCGAGAACACCACCGCATCGGTCCGCCGTTCGGCGGACAGCGTGACGGTGCTCGCCCGCCGGCGAGAAGCTCGACCGCGTTGGCCGAGCAGGTTGAACAGGACCTGCCGGCACGCGCCGCTCGTCGGCGACGAAGCTGCCGATGTCGGCGCGGCGCGGATGTCGAGCGCGATGCCGTCGCTCGACCAGGCGGTCCTGGACGCCCTCGGCCGCCGCGTCCATGGTCTGGCGCGATGTCGACCGACGCCGAGATTGAGCTGTCATCGCGCCCGGCGTCGATGGTGGCGAGGTCGAGGATGTCGTTGATGATGCGCGAGCAGCGCGTTGGTCGAGACCGTGATGTAGCCGAGATATTCGCGCTGCTTGCGGCGTCAGCGGCCCGGTCGACGGCTCGCCGAGCAGATGCGCGAAGCCGATGATGTTGGTGAGCGGCGAGCGCAGCTCGTAGGACACGTGGTGGACGAAATCGATCTTGAGCCGGTCGGCGTCTTCCAGCGCCTCGTTGCGCTCGCGCAGCGCGCGCTCGACGTTGACCGTGTCGGTGACGTCCTGGAACGTGACCAGGGTGGCGCCGTCCGGCAGCGGCACCGTGGTGCAGATCGAGCACGCTGCCGTCGCGGCGCTCGAGGCGCTCGTTGATCGCCTCGCGGCTGTCGATCGCGGTCACCGTGCGCGCGCAGCGCGCTGCCAGATCGCGTCATCGTCGTCGTAGCAGCGCCGGCACCAGTCCGATCACCGTCTCGATGTGCGGCCGCTCGGCCGAGCGACCGGCGGGTCGAGCCGCCACATGCCGGCGAACGCCGGGATTGGACAGCCGCAGGCGGCCGTCGCTGCCGAACACCGCGACCGCCTCGGCCAGGTTGTCGAGCGTCTCGCCCTGCACGCGGATCAGCGCCTCGAAGCGGCGCTCGCAGATCGAGCCGCTCGGTGACGTCGTCGAACAGGTAGGTGACGCCGCCCTCCGGATTGGGCGTGGTGACGACGCGCAGCGTGCGGCCGTCGGGCAGGTGCCAGATCGTGCTCCTTGGCCTCGATGGCGCGATAGGCCTCGTGCAGCGCGGCCTTCCATTGCCGGAAGTCCTGCTCCTCGGGCAGCTTGCGCGCGCGCGCAGCCGGTCGAGCACGGCCGAGATCGGTCGGCGTCTGGTCGAGGAAGCCGGCGTCGAGCTCCCACGAGCGAGCGATAGGCGGCGTTGTAGAACGTCAGCTCGCTGATCGGCGTCGAAGATGGCGACGCCGGTCGACAGCTGATCGAGCGTGCGGCGGTGCGCGTCGGTCATGCGGGCGAGCTCGGCTGCGCATCGTCTCCGCTTCGGTGGCGTCGATGCCGATGCCGGCGCTGCCGATCTCGGTGCGGAAATCGAGCACGTCGAAGCTGCGCCGTGTCCCGGCGACGATCGCCGGGAGCCGGCCGGCATAGGCCGCCCGCAGCGCGCAGGCGCGCGATGTTTTCCCGCGCCGCGCTGTCGGCAGCTCAGGCTGCGCTCCACCGCGTCGACCGCATTGCGCGCTTCACCGCCTGCGCGTAGGCGGCGTTGACGAAGGCGAGCCGTCCGGCCGCGTCGCGCATCCACACCGGCGACGGCAGCCGTTCGACCAGCGCGCGCAGCAGAGGCGACCTGCGGTGAGCAACGCTTCGTGGCGCCCGGCAAGCTCAGCAGCTCGCGCTTGACGCCCGCTCAGATCATGAGGCGGAGCACGGCGCGCCCCGTGACGGCACGGCCTTGCGCCTCGATCGCCGAACCGGCGAGGGCGTCGTCAGCGTCAGCGCAAACGCTTCGCCATGCGCACGCAGTGCGTCGACCGCGTCTTCCATCGCCCGCGCTTCCGCCCAGGCGTCGAGGCCAGCTGCCGAAGCCGGCAGCGCGGTAGCGCGCGCAGGCACGCCGACCGGCGGGGATCGCCTTCGATCGATGGCTCATCCGGCCGCACTGCCAGTCGACCAGAATCTGCGGCTCGGACTGCGGCAGCGCATTGTGGCGCGGTCGAGGTCGGCGCGCAATACCGCGATCGATCAATCTCATCGGCCGCAGCTTTCCTGGCGCGCCGCGCGCACCGCACGCCCGCAGCAGCGCATGATCGCGGCGGTAACGACGGCCAAGCAGAGGAGGCCGAGGATGGCGAGGACGAGCGTCACGATCTCGACGTACCGGTCGATGCTGCGCGAGGCGACGACGACTTCGCGCCGTGACGAGCACCGGCGGCTTCTTCGGCGCCGTACCGGCGCGGCCGCGACCGCGACCAATGGCTGCCAGGATTCCTCGTCGCCACGGGTGGTACCGCAGCCCCGGCTCTGCGTCCGGAGCTCTATCGGCATGCCCTTACTGTGCCCTCTGCTGGCCGCCACCGCCATCGAAGCCAGCCGTGAGGTCGCCGGTAAAGCCCGCAGAATCATGCGGCTTTTACTCTCATGGGGATTCGAGCCAGAGGTCCAGATCGTGAACGGCGTTTCGCCGACGGCACGCCCGGCGGCCGGCGGGAAACGCGGGCGATTTTCCCGTCCACGATGCCGAGGGCTGTGTCAGGTCGCCGCCGCCGCCCTGGCAGGCTTCGACACGACGCCGGTCGAGCCGAAGCCCCCCGCGGCGCGCCCGTGGCGTCAAGGCTTGCGACTTCGACCATATCGGCGCGCTGGACAGGCGCGACGCACGAGCTGCACGACCACGCATGCCGCGGCGGACGATGAACGGTTCGGCGCCGAGATTGACCGTGATCACCTGCAATTCGCCGCGGTAATCGGCATCGATCGTGCCGGGAGAATTAGCAGCGCGGCGACGCCCGTCGCGGACGGCCAGGCCCGAGCGCGGCCGCACAGCCCTCGGTGCCCGCAGGCAGCGCGATCGCGACACCGGTCGGGATCATGGCGCGTCACGCCGGCGCGAGCTCGACCGGCGCATCGGCCGGCACCGCGGCGAGGAGATCGAGGCCGGCGGCCTGCGCGCTTTGATATTGCGGCAGCGGCAGGTCGGCGGCTGTGCGGCAGCCGGACGACGCGCACCTGGAGCTCACCGCTTCTTGCCTCAGCTCGGCGCCGATCGCGCTCTGACCAGCATGCGCGCGACACTCTCCTTCGGCTACGGTGGCCACGGCTTCGACGCCTAGCCGCGCTGACGAGGTGAACGGTGTTCGTCGTCGCCGCCCATGATGCCGGTCGCCGGCGAAACGTCGTTGGCGAGGATCCAGTCGCAGCCTTTCTGCAGCAGCTTTGCCTGCGGCGTTGGCCAGGCGTCGCTCGGTCTCCGCCGCGAAGCCGATGACCAGGCGTCGGACGGCGCGGACTTGCTGTGCGCGATCGGTGGCGAGGATGTCGGGATTCTCCACGAGCTGAGCACAGCGGACCGCTGCCGTGCTGTCTTCTGATCTTCTGGCGCTCGGCTTGCCGACGGACGCCAGTCGGCGACGGCGGCGGCGAACATGGCGACATCGGCCGGCAGCGCCTTCTCCACCGCTTGCAGCATCTGCGCGCGCGTTTCGACCTCGCACCACGGAAACGCCGGGCGGATCGGGCGGATTCACACGGACCGCTGACCAGCGTCACCGCGGCACGCCGGCGCGCGGCCGTGGCCGCGCGATGGCGTGGCCCTGCTTGCCGGACGAGCGGTTGGCGATGAAGCGCACCGGATCGATCGGCTCGCTGGGTCGGCCCCGAGGTGACCAGCACGCGCTTGCCTGCTGGCGTTCCGCGTCCCGTGCAAGACTGCGCCGTCGGCGGCGGCGACGATTTCGTTCGGCTTCGGCCATCCGCCCGACGCCGAGCTTCGCCGCGCTCGGCCATTTCGCCGCTGTTCGGCCCGACGATGCGAACCGCCGTCGGTCGTCGAGCTGCGCCAGGTTGCGCTGCGTCGCCTTCGCCGCCCACATGTGCGGGTTCATCGCCGGCGCGATCAGGATCGGCTTCGTCGGTCGCGAAGCAGGACCGCGGTGGCGAGGTCGTCGGCGTGGCCGCCCGCCATCTTCTCGCCATGAGGTCGGCGGTGGCGGGCGCCACGACGACGAGGTCGGTGTCGCGGCGAGGCGGATATGGCCGACGTCGAACTCGCTCTGCGCGTCGAACAGGTCGGTAGAGGCGCGCTCGCCGCAGAGCGCGCCGGCCGCGAGCGGCGTGACGAAGTGCTGCGCGCCGCGCCGGTGAGAATGCAGCGCACCCGCGCGCCGCGGTCCTGCAGCGCGCCGGATCGAGGTCGAGCGACTTGTAGGCGGCGATGCCGCCGCCGATGATCCAGCGAGGATACGCCTGTTGAGCCAGCATGCCGCTCTCACCTCGCCCACGGATCCACGAGCGGAACATCGCAATCGCGAAAATGCGACACGTTACGGTGGCGACGGTCATTTCGTTCGCCCTGGCGATGGCAGCGATTTGTAGGTCGAGAGTTCCAACACGCCGCCCCAGTCTTTTGCGCCGAGCGGTGATATCAGCGAAATGCAAGGCCGACCGCTCATCAAACGGCAGGCAGGATTCGTCCACGAAAATCCTCGTTGAACATTTCTTCCGCACGCCTGATGAGTTGCCTTTTCTTTCCGCCCTTCGTCCCTGAGTGCAATTCCATACCAAATTTCCGCGCAGTTAAGCGCCGTTGTGATACAGGTCGTTCTTGGGAATGGCGTCGACCCACTCGAGGACGACGCTCGCACCTTCGACGTTCATGAGTTCGGAGAGCACATTCGTGTCGAGAATAAACATTTATTTGAATTTTGGCGGCTTGCGCATGCGTTCGCGCGGCAACGGTTCTAGCGAGGAGAGCCGCCGAGAGACGCAAAGCAGCCGAGCGGATGGCGGTGCCCAATCCTGCTTCCTTGGCTTGTGGACGTGCGCACCGCGGCCGCCGGCAGACGGCGCGCCTCTTCCTCCATCGAGCGGCCGTTCCTGGCCGCTCGCACGTGCAAGTACCTCGGTTTTAACCCGATCATCGAGATTGCGAATAGTCAGGTTTCCCATGCCCACCTCATCCATCTGAAATTTTGGCACAGCCTCCCTACAGGATAAGCATTGATTGCATTGCAATCAATGCAATCATCAGACTCAAAAACACGATCCACAGCAGCAGCGCCGCGTTATGACCCAGAGCGCGCCACGACCGTAGAGCAGATTTGCGCCGCGCCTTCGGCCTTGTCGATCTCGGCGATGGTTTTGCGGCGACAGCACGGGCCGTCGCGGGTGATCCCGTCAGAGCTGATCGAGCACGCGGGCGCCGCGGGTCAGCAGGCCGGGCGCGTTGCCGATGAAACGGCGCACGTCGGCGGCGCCTTGCGCCGCGCGCTTCGAGCTTGCCGGCCGGGCCGAGATGCCGCGTCATCCATTCGCGCACGACCGGCTCGGCGGTCGACCACATGTCGAGCTTGGGATCGAGCGAGCGCGCCACGCCCTCGACCACGACCATGGTCTTCTGCAGCAGCAGCAGCTCCGGCCGCGTGCGCATGTCGAACAGGCCGGTCACCTCGAACAGCAGCATCAGCAGCTTCGCCATCGAAATGTCTTCGGCGGTGCGGTTGTGGATCGGCTCGCCGATGGCGCGGATCGCCTGCGCGAAGCTCTCGACCGAATGGTGCGCGCGGCACGTAGCCGGCTTCGAAATGCACCTCGGCGGTGCGGTGATAGTCGCGGGTGATGAAGCCGTAGCAGGATCTCGGCGAGGAACGCGCCGCTCCTTCGGGCCGAGCCGGCCCATGATGCCGAAGTCGACCGCGATCAGCTTGCCGTCGTCGTCGACGAACAGATTGCCCGGATGCATGTCGGCGTGAAAGAAGCCGTCGCGCAGCGCGTGGCGCAGGAAGGTCTGGATCACCGCGCGGCCGAGCTGCGGCAGGTCGAAGCCCTTGGCCTGCGAGCTGCGCGCGGTCGGACAGCGGCGTCGCCGTCGATCCATTCGAGCGTGAGCACGTCGCGTGGCGGTGCGGTCCCAATCGACCGTCGGGCACGCGGAAATCCGGATCGTCCTTGGTGTTCTCGCGCCATCTCCGAGAGCGCCGCCGCTTCCAGCCGCAAGTCCATCTCGACCGTGACCGAGCGGCGCAGCGTGTCGACGACCTCGACGAGCCGCAGCCGCCGCGCCTCCGGCGGAGAGGTTCTCGGCGTGGCGCGCGACGAAGGTGAAGGCGTCGCAGATCGGCCTGGAAGCGGCGCTCGATGCCGGGCCGCAGCACCTTGACCGCGACCGCGCGCGCGGCCCGTCGCGCGTCGCGACCTCCGCGCGATGCACCTGGGCGATCGAGGCGGCCGCGACCGGCGCGCCAAATGTCGCGAACATCGCGCCGACCGGCCTGCCGAACGCGGCCGCGACCACCGCTTCCGCCTCGTCCTGCGGGAAACGGCGGCATCTGGTCCTGCAGGCGTTCGAGATCGCGCGCGAGCGCCGCGCCGACGACATCCGGGCGCGTCGCCAGGAACTGCCCGAGCTTGACGTAAGCTCGGCCCAAGCCGCGTGAGCGCCGCCGGCGAGCCGACGCTCGACAGCTGCGCTGGTCGGGCGCTCGAACAGCCGCGCGACACGCAGCAGCGGCCGCGCCGGCAGCGGCAGCCAGCGCCGGTATCGATCGGCGCCGAACACGCCCTCGCGGGCGAACACGAAGCCGGCTCGGCCGAGACGGACGAGATGCGCGGAGACCGGAGATCACAAACGCCAGCCGGAATGCAGCGCCACGATCCCGCCGCTCATCACCTGATGCGAGACGCGGGCAAAGCCGGCCTCCCGCAGCAGTCGCCGCGAACGCCTGCGGGCTGGGAAAGCGGCGGATCGATTCCACCAGATAGCGATAGGCGTCGGCGTCGCCGACGACTGCGCGGCCGAGCGCCGGGAATGACGTTGAACGAGTAGAAATCGTAGAGCCCGCCGAGCCCGGGCACGTCCACGGCGGAAAATTCGAGGCACAAAAATGCCCGCCGGTCTTGAGCACGCGAAACGCTTCGCGAGCGCGCGTCTCGATGCGCGGCACGTTGCGGATGCCGAAGGCGATGGTGGCGGCATCGAAGCTGCGGTCGGCAAACGGCAGCGCCTCGGCGTTCGCCTCGGTGAAAGCGACGGCCGTCGCCAGGTCCGCGCGCAGCGGCGCGCTCGCGGCCGACCGCGAGCATGTCGGCATTGATGTCGCAGACCGTCGCGCGCGTGCCGCTCGCCCCCGGCAGCGAGCGCGCGCGAAGCGCGACGTCGCCGGTGCCGCCGGCGATGTCGAGCAAGCGCGAACGGTCGCGGCCTTTCGGCGGGTTGACCGCCGTCACCAGCGCATCTTTCCAGGCGCGATGCAGGCCGACCGACATCAGGTCGTTCATCAGGTCGTAGCGGTGCGCCACGCTGTGGAATACGTCGTCGACCAGCGCCTGCTTATGTGCGAGCGGCACTTTCCGCGAGCCGAAATGGGCGCTATCGCGCCATCGGCACGGTCCGGTCGCTTTGACGCAACCATAGCGCGGCGCCGGAAGCGACGCCTATGTCGAAACTTAACCATGTTGTCGGCACGCGAGAGCGCAACGCGATGCCAGAACTCCCTGAAGTCGAGACGGTGCGGCGCGGCCTTGCGCCGGCGATGGAAGGCGCGCGTTTCGCCAAAGTCGGAAGTTCACCGCGGCGATCTGCGCTGGCCGCTGGCGAAGGATTTTGCGCGTCGGCTCGAAGGCAAGACCGTCGACCGGCCTCGGCCGGCGCGCGAAATATCTCCTCGCCGACCTCTCGTCCGGCGACGTGCTGCTCGATGCATCTCGGCATGTCGGGCTCATTCCATGTCTTTCAGGCAAGCGCCCGCCGCGGCAAGACGCCCGGCAGCTACTATCACGAGCGCGCGCACGACACCGCGCACGACCACGTCGGTGTTTCATATGTCCTCGGCGCGCGGTCGTGACCTTCAACGATCCGCGCCGCTTTGGCTCGATGAAGATCGTCGCGCGCGCACCAGCTCGATGCACGAGCCGCTGCTGCGGCAGCTCGGCCCCGAGCCGCTCGGCAACGCCTTCGATGCCGCGGCATGCTGGCGCGCGCTTGCAAAGGGAAGAAGACGACCGCTCAAGGCGGCGCTGTCCGATCAGCGCGTGGTCGCGGGTCTCGGCAACATCTATGTCTGCGAGGCGCTGCACCGCGCGCGGCTCTCGCCCAAACGCCTCGCGGCGACGATCGCGCACCAAATCCGGCGCCCCGAACGAGCGCGCCGAGCGCCTGGTCGAGGCTATCAAGGCGGTGCTCAACGAGGCGATCAGGGCCGGCGGCTCCTCGCTGCGCGATCACCGGCTCACCGACGGCGAGCTCGGGATGTTCCAGCATCACTTTCGCGTCTACGACCGCGAGGGCGAGCAAGTGCCCGACGCGCGGCTGCCGCGGCACGGTCAAGCGCATCGTGCAGAACCGGACGCTCGACGTTCTATTGTCCGGTGTGCCAGAAATGATTTTGCGACCTAACGAGAGATGGCCATGAGCTACGAAAACATCATCGTCGAAACCGCGCGGCAGAGTGGGATTGATCCGGCTCAATCGGCCGCAGGCGCTCAATGCGCTCAACAGCGCGCTGATCGCCGAGCTGAGCCGCGCCGTCGACGCCTTCGACGCCGACGGCAATATCGGCTGCATGGTCATCACCGGCTCGGAGAAGGCGTTCGCCGCCGGCGCCGACATCAAGCAGATGGCCGATCAAGCCGTTCATCGAAGCCTATCATGGGCGACTTCGCCGCGCACTGGGACCGCGTCGCCAACGCCCGCAAGCCGACCATCGCCGCAGTCGCCGGCTTTGCGCTCGGCGGCGGCTGCGAGCTCGCCATGCAGTGCGACATCATCATCGCTGCCGACAACGCCAAGTTCGGCCAGCCGGAGATCAAGCTCGGCGTCATTCCCGGCATCGGCGGCACGCAGCGCTTCACCCACGCGGTCGGCAAGGCCAAGGCGATGGACATCATGCTCACCGGCCGGATGATGGATGCCGAGGAAGCCGAACGCGCGGGCCTCGTCGCGCGCATCGTGCCGGCGGCGAGCCTGATGGAGGAAGCGATGAAAGTCGCCGAGACCATCGCGTCGATGTCGCTTGCCGTCGGTGCTGGCGGCGAAGGAAGCGGTCAACCGCGCGCTTCGAGACCTCGCTCGCCGAAGGCGTACGCTTCGAGCGGCGCATCTTCCATTCGCTGTTCGCGACCGCCGATCAGAAGGAAGGCATGGCGGCCTTCATCGCCAAGCGGCCGCCGAAGTTCGAGAACAGGTGACTGTCATTCGGGGGCGCGCCGAAGGCTGCGCCGAAATGACAGTGCATCGCATCACTTCCGCACGCAGATCACGCGCATCACGGATTTCTCGATCGCGGCATGATCGGCGGCTGGCGCGGCCCCGGTTTCAGGGTGATGCCTTGCGCCGTGAGGAAGCTGCGAACGGTATCGGCGGGAACGATCGTCGCCTGCGGCAGCACGGAACGCGCCGCCAGCCGCCACAGGCGACGTTAGATCCACCGTGCCGGCGAAGCGGCCCTGGGCGTCGACCGCCGCGGCCCCGGAAAACCCCAGCTTCGGCACCGGCTCAACGCCTTGGCCGGTGCGGCGCGGCCAACAGCGTTCATCACCGCCGTGTCCCCGGCCTGGGCCAGCGGATCGCCGACACCGAAGAGCGTCAGGGCATCGCCCTTGCTCTCGCTGGACGAGCGCCGCCGGGGCAGATTGCGGGCGCCGTAGAGGCGCAGCAGCGCGCAGATCGTTGGCCGGGTCGGCGGCGACGCGTTCGGCATGGCCGAGCTCGGCACGACGATGGCGCGGCATTCCTCGGTAGCCCGACCCGGCGCCAGGAAGATCGCCGCTCGGCGCTGACCACGATCGCCGTCGCCGTATTCGACCGCGCGCCCGCATTCACTGGCAGCGGCGCGATGACTGGCGTCGGGAAAGCCTTGAAACGCGCTCGGCGGTCGCGGTCGCGACTGTCGCCATGATGCCTTCGGTCGCCTGATCGTAGAGGATGGTGACGCCGCGCACTTCGCTGCCGCTTGCCTGCGCGCGGACAATGAAATTCTTCAGCCGCTGGACGCCTGAAATGACGAAGGAACCCGCCCTGAGCACGCTCGCGGTGACGCGGCGCTTCGAGGCGTCTTCTTTTCATCCTCGAACAGTGTCGGCAGCGCCGCTTCCAGTGTAGCGGAACGTCTCGATCTGGATCTGGCCCTGCGCCGAGGTCCAGCGGCTGCCGCTGCGGGAGGCACTGGAATTCGGCACGAGTTTTTCCGGCAAGCCGAGGGCGCGCCGGTCTTGGGATCATCGATCAGCCGCCACCCGACGGCTGCCGCCGGCCTTTCGCGGCCGCGGCAAGCGTATGCGCTCCGGTGCGGCAAGCACGCCGGTCGCCCTGTTGTGGAGTGCTGCTGAAACGCTTTGACCGCGGCAGTCGTGCCCTCGTCGAAATTGCCGGGGGCGCCTTCGTAGTCGCCGAGCAAGGCAAGATCGGATTGGATGGCGATCCGTTCGGATTCCGGCATCGCCGCTGATACGCGCCCGCGGCACGATGCCGAAGAAGCTTTGCCCGTCAGCTTTTGCCCGTCAGCTTTTGGCGCGTTAGCTTTTGGCGCGTCTGCTTTTGACGCGTCTATTTTTGCACGTCAGCTTTTGGCGCGTCTGCTTTTGACGGGTCTATGTTGCACGTCAGCCTTCGGCGCGTCAGCCTTCGGCGCGTCTGCCTTCGGCGCGTCTGCTTTTGGCGCGTCTGCTTTGGCGCGTCAGCCTTCGGCGCGTCTTCTGTTGCCTTTCCGCAGCTTTCACGCGCGGCTCTGTTCCTGGAGCGCAGGCGCACAGCGCCTGTCTGCGCTAGCAACGAGCGCCACGGCCATGGGGAAAACCGGCATGGAAAATGTCTGCGGCGCCGCGTCTTGCCTGGGCACAGGCCGGTACACGAGCCGCGGGACGGCCGTCCGCCACCGGCCGGCGGACCTGTAACTCCTTGGCTGATGCCGGCAGGCCGCCGCCAGCACGCCGAGAAGGACAATCGCGACCCTGGCGCCCATCCCGCACCTACTCGCCGCTGCGGGACAGCTTAAGCGCAGTCGCGGCCACGATCAAAGGATGTGTTGTTGAACGCCGGCGCAACGGTGGTTCCGGGTTCCATTCACGCCTATCTTCCGAGGTCATGCTCACGCCTGACGAACCCGAGCGCTACGCGCGCCATATCATGCATGCAAGAAGTGGGCGGCCCCGGACAGGCTGCGCTTGGCCGCGCGCGCGCCTTGCTGGTGATCGGCAGCCGGCGGGCTTGGCGCTCCGGTGCTCCTGCTACCTCGCCGCCGCCGGGGTCCGGCACCGCTCGGCGTCATCGACGACGACGTGGTCTCGCTGTCGAACCTGCAGCGGCAGGTGATCCATGCGTACGCCGGACGATCGGCATGCCGAAAGTCGAGAGCGCCGCCGCCCTGATCCCGCCGCCTCAATCCGCACGTCGCCGTCGAGCAGCATCGCGTCCGCCTCACGGCGAAGAATGCGCTCGATCTCATCGGCCGCTACGACATCGTCGCCGACGGCTCGGACAATTTCACCACGCGCTATCTCGTCTCCGACGCCTGCTATTTCGCCCGCAAGCCACTGGTGACGCGCGGCGCTCGGCACCGTTCGACGGCACGCTCACCACCATCCGCGCCCACGAGCGCGGCACCGACGGCAAGCCGAACCCGACCTACCGGCTGCCTGTTTCCGGAGCCGCCGCCGCCGGGCACCGTTGCCGGCATGCGCCGAGGCGGGAATCCTCGGCGCGCTCGCGGGCGTGATCGGCTTCGATGGCGGCGCTCGAGGTGATCCGCGAGATCGTCGGCTTTCGGCGAAGGCCTGGTCGGCCGCCTGGTCATGCTCGACGCCCGGCGCGATGCGTTTCGAGACCTTGCCGCTACGGCTGGGATCCCGAAAACCCGTTGTCCGGCGAGCAGCCGACGATCCGGGATCTCGCGGCGGACGCGCGGATCGCCGCTCCCGTCGCGGCAGAAGCGACCGGCGAAGCGGAAACCGACTGACGTTGCGTCCACGAAGGGCGCAGCGCGCACGCCGCGCGGCTGAATGGCCGAAGCTGCGCGCGAGCCTCTCCCGCAGCGGCGAGCGGTTCTGCTATTTGCTCCACGTCGCTACGACGCTCGCTCGAACCCTTGAGCACCGACCACTGGTTCGCACCGGCGCTGACGATCGTGAAGCATTCCTCCCTGGCGCCTTCCGGGTACGGCAGAATCCGTCACCGGACAATTTCCAGGTGCCCTCGCCCTTCTTTCCGCCGCGCGGCCGGCTGGCGTTTCATCTTGCCGTCCGCGGTAAACGTCATCTTGAATTTGACATTGGACGGCGTCGACGCGGTGAACGGCTGACCGTTGAAGAACGTGGCCTTGATCTCATCCGGCGAAAGTTTCGCTGCGGGAGCGGCCATGCCGGATGTCGCGAGGAGGAGGCTCATGGCGCCGATCGATACGAGCGCTCGCAATGTCTGCACGCATCATGCTTCCCCTTGCTCTGATTCGTCTGCGCGCCATGATACGCGAGCTTCCGCACAACGCCGACGAGAATTTCAGGGCAGGCGCCGATGAGGTCGGGACGGTTCACCTCGCCTGCGCGTGATACGCGCTGTTGGGCCGCATGTCGGTGGCAAACGCCATGCGGTTCGACATGTTGAAGAAGCTTGCCACGGCGCGCGATGTCCCAGATGTCGCGATCGCTGAAGCCCGAGCGGCGCAGGCGGTCGCGATCCTCTCTTCGACGAGCCACGGCTCGGCTCGCGAGCTTGACGGCGAAGTCGAGCATGGCGCGCTCTGCGCCGCGTCAGGCGCGCCGCCGCGATAGTTCATCACCATGAGCTCGCCGAGAACGGGATCGCCGGAGAGCTGGCGCACGGAGGCGCCGTGGGCGACCAGGCAGTAGTAGCAGCGATTGTGCGCCGACACCGCGACCGCGATCATCTCGCGCTCGAGCTTGCTCAGGCCTGATGGCGCCAGCATCAGATCGTTGTACATGGCGACGAAGGCCCCAAGCTTCGCCATGTCGAGATGAATAGGCCTTGAGCACGTTCGGAACGAACCCGAGCTTCTCCTCGCACTTGCGGAAGTACGCGGCCATTTCCGGAGAGACGCTGAGCGCCGGCGGCAGCTTGAGGCGCAGTAATGTCGGTGTCATCATCGGCCGCGGCGCTGGAGCGAGGAGCGGTCGTGGCGCGGTTGGCGGGGGCGGCTCTGGCTGTTGCGCTTGGGCATGAGGATCCCTTCCAGGTCGTGCCTGCCGACGCTCTGTCATGTTGCCGTCGGCGGCACTCAGCTACGGTGGCAATACAGGCGACAGTATAAATGCCGCGTGGCTGGGGCGTGCGTTCCGTGGATAATACGCTCGGAATCGCACCCATGGCGCGGCAAGGCGACGTGGCGAACATGAACGTGCACGATACTCTCCCGGCCGCGGACGGCGATCGCACCCGGTCGGCGCTGATCGGAGCCGCCACCGCGGCGCTCGCCGGGCGCAACCGCGATATCCCGCCCGATTTCGTCGCCGCAGCTGTTCGGGCATGCGGTCCCCGAGGATTTCGCGCGCTACCGGCCGGAAGAACTCGCGGGCGTCGCCGAGCAGTCGTGGGCGCTGCTCCAGGAGCGCAAACCCGGCGCGCCAAAAATCCGCTTCGAGCCGGCCGCGGCGAAGCCGGGCGTGGCGGTGCTCGAAATCATCAACGACGACATGCCGTTCCTGGTCGACTCGATCGTCGGCGAGATCAGCGAACGTGGTCTCGACATCCGCCTGCTGGTCCACCCGGTATTCACGGTCGAGCGCAGCGAGATGCGGGAAACTCAACGCCTTCCGTGGGGCGCATAAGGGTAATGGCCGGCGCGAAAGCTTCATTCACATCCATGTCGATGACGACGGCGACGCCACGGCGCGTGCCGACCTTTGTACGCACGCTCGCCGACATCCTCGCCGAGGTGCGCGTGTGCGTGCAGGATTGGCGGCCGATGCTGGCGCCGCCTGAGCGAGGTCACCGCGGAACTGCGCGCCGCGCCGCCGCCGCTGCCTGCCGACGAGATCGCCGAAGCGATCGAGTTTCTGCAGTGGATCGCCGCCGACAATTTCACCCTGCTCGGCGCGCGCGACTACGCCTACACCGACAGCGAGCACGCGCTCGAGCCGCGGTTCGAGACCGGTCTCGGCCTCGCTGCGGTCGCCGGAAATGCGGCTCCTGCTCCGCGGCGATCAGCTCGTCACCGCCACGCCGGAAATCCGCGAATTCCTCAACGAGCCGAAGCTGATCATCATGACCAAGGCGGCACAGCGCTCGCGCGTGCACCGCCGCGTCGATCCTCGACTACATCGGCGTCAAGCACTTCGACCGCGACGGCAAGCTTGGTCGGCGAGTGGCGGTTCTGCGGGCTGCTTCACCTCGACCGCTTACACGCGCTCGATCCGCGCCATTCCCTATCTGCGGCGCAAGGTCGACAGCATCGTCGAGCGCGCCGGCTTCTGATCCGAACAGCCATTCCGGCAAGGCGCTGGTCAACGTCCTCGAAAATTATCCGCGCGACGAACTGTTCCAGATCGACGAGGACACGCTCTATCAGTTCGCGCTCGCCATCCTGCAGCTCGACGAACGGCCGCGCGTGCGCGTGCTGCCGCGCTGCGATCGCTTCGACCGCTTCGTGTCCGTACTCGTCTACGTTCCGCGCGAGCGCTACGACAGCCGACGATACGCGGCGCGGATCGGCAACTATCTCGGCCGGCGTTTTCAACGGCCGGCGTGCAGCGCCTTCTATCCGTTCTTTCCGGAAGGGCCGGCTGGTGCGCGTCCATTTCATCATCGCCTCGCGACGAAGGCGCGACGCCGAAGGTCGATCGCGCCATCGCTCGATCGCGCCGTCGAGGCGATCGTGCGCAGCTGGACGGACGAGCTCGAGGAAGCGCTCGCGCGCCGCGCACGACCCGAAGCAGGCGCGCGCGCTGCTCGCACGTTATCGCGATGCCTTCTCGGATCGACTACCGCGAGGTCTGACTCCGCCGGCGACCGCCATCGCCGACATCCGGGTCGATCGAAGGCACTGACGGCGGAGTCGCCCGCTCGCAGTCGAGTTCTACCGCCGAAGCCGGGATGGAGCCTCCTCGCGCCGGTCTGAAGGTCTTCAGCGCTACGTCGGCCGATCCCGCTTTCCGAGCGCGTGCCGGTCCTGGAAAACATGGGCTTCAGCGTCGTCGACGAGCGCACCTACCATATCCGGCCGCAGGGCGCGGCAGATGTCTGGTTCCATGACATGACTGATCGAGCGCGCCGCGGCAGCCGTTCGACGTCGCCGCGCTCAGGGCGCGCTCGAAGCGTGCGTCCTCTGGTGGTCGCGCGCGGGCAGGCGGAAAGCGACGGCTACAACGCGCTGGTGCTGGCGGCCGGGCTGATGTGGCGCGACGTCGCGCTGCATCCGCGCGCTTTCGCGCTTCCTGCGGCAGATCCGCGTGCCCTATTCGCAGGACTATATGTGGGCGACGCTGGCGCAAGCATGGCGGCGTCGCGACGCGAGATCGTGCGCCTGTTCCATGCGCGCTTCGATCCGCGCTGCGCGCAGTCCGGCCGAGCGAGCGCAACGCGCGCGAGGCTTGCGATCGCCGCCGTCGATCGAAGCCGCCCTTGCAATCGGTCGAGAGCCTCGACGAGGACCGCATCCTGCGCCGCTTCGTCAATGCGGTGCAGGCGGCGGTGCGCACCAATTTCTATCAGCTCGATCGCGACGGCCAGCTCGAAGCAGCTGATCGCGGTCAAGTTCGCGAGCCGCAAGCTCGACGGCCTGCCGCTGCCGCGGCCGCTCTACGAGATCTTCGTCTACTCGCCGCGGCGTCGAAGCCGTGCATCTGCGCTTCGGCAAGGTGGCGCGCGGCGGCATCCGCTGGTCCGACCGGCCGCAGGATTTCCGCACCGAGATCCTCGGCCTGGTGAAGGCGCAGCAGGTCAAGAACGCCGTGATCGTGCCGGTCGGCGCCAAGGGCGGCTTCGTGCCGAAGCGTCTGCTCGGCCGGCGGGGCCGCGCGACGCGGTTCAGGCGGAAGGCACCGCGGCCTACAAGCTGTTCATCTCGACGCTGCTCGACATCACCGACAATATCGGCACGGACGGCGGGCGTCGTGCCGCCCGACAACGTGGTGCGCCACGACGGCGACGATCCCTATCTCGTGGTCGCCGCCGACAAAGGGCACGGCGACGTTCTCCGACATCGCCAACGCGATCGCCGATGAGCACGGTTTCTGGCTGGGCGACGCCTTCGCCTCCGGCGGCTCCGCCGGCTACGACCACAAGAGAGATGGGCATCACCGCGCGCGGCGCCTGGGAAGTCGGTCAAGCGCCATTTCCGCGAGATGGACGTCGACATCGGCAAGACGCCGTTCACCGTCGGTCGGCGTCGGCGACATGTCGGGCGACGTGTTCGGCAACGGCATGCTGCGCGAGAAGCACGATCAAGCTCGTCGCCGCGTTCGACCACCGCGACATCTTCATCGATCCCGACCCCGATCCGCGAGCGCGCCTTCGCCGAGCGCAAGCGGCTGTTCGAGCTGCCGCGGTCGAGCTGGCAGGACTACGACAAGGCGCTCATCTCCACGGGCGGCGGCGTCTTTCCGCGCTCCGCCAAGGAAATCGCGCTGTCGCCGGAAGCGCAGGCGCTGCTCGGCTGTCGGCCAGAGCCAAGGCGACGCCGCAGGAGGTGATGCAGCGCCATCCTCAAGGCGCCGGTCGATCTTCTCTTCTTCGGCGGCATCGGCACCTATGTGCGCGCACGCCGAGAGAGCGACGACGCGGTCGGCGACCGCGCCAACGACGCCGATCCGCGTCACCGGCGCCGAGCTGCGCATGCAAGGTGATCGGGGAGGGCGCCAACCTCGGCATGACCCAGCGCGGCCGCGTCGAGGCGGCGTTGCGCGGCGTGCGGCTCAACACCGACGCCATCGACAATTCGGCCGGCGTCAACACCTCCGACATCGAGGTCAACATCAAGATCGCGCTGAGCATCGCCGGTGCGCGACGGCCGCCTGACGCTGGAGACGCGCAACGCGCTGCTGGCCGACATGACCGACGAGGTCGCGGCGCTGGTGCTGCGCAACAACTATCTGCAGACGCTGGCGCTCTCGCTTGCCGAGCGGCGCGGCCTCGAGGATCTCGGCTTCCAGCAGCGCCTGATGCAGACGCTGGAAGCAGCGCGGCGAGCTCGACCGCGCGGTCGAGTTCCTGCCCGACGACATGGAGATCGCCGAGCGCCGCCGCCGCTCAGCAGCCGCTCACCCGGCCGGAGCTTGTCGGTGCTGCTCGCCTATGCCAAGCTGTCGCTCTACAGCGACCTGCTCGAATCGAACGTGCCGGACGATCCCTATCTCGGCCGCGAGCTCGGCCGCTATTTCCCAAGCCGATCGCCGAGCAATTTCCCGACGCGCTGGAACAGCACCGGCTGCGGCGCGAGATCATCGCGACCCAGCTCGCCAACTCGATGATCAACCGCGGCGGGCCGTCGCTCGTGGTGCGCATCGCCGACCAGACCGGCGCGCGCGCGGCGCAGCATCGCCGCGGCCTTCGCCGCGGTGCGCGACAGCTACGGCATGACCGCGCTCAACACCGCGATCGACGCGCTCGACAACAAGGATGCCCGGCAAGGCTGCAGCTCGAGCTCTACGCCGCGCGTGCAGGACCTGCTGCTCGACCGCATGGTCTGGTTCCTGCGCAACGTCGACCTGTCGCAGGGCCTGGCCGGCAGTGGTCGAGCACTATCGCGACGGCATCGCGCGCGGTCGAAGCGGCGCTCGACGACGCGCTGCCGGCAGCGACTGCGGCGCGCGCGCGATCGCGCGCAGGCCGGAGCTGGTGAAGGCCGGCGTGCCTGAGGCGCTCGCGCGGCGCATCGCCGAGTCTGCCGCGCTCGCGGCGGCGCCCGACATCGTGCTGGTCGCCGACCGCCGACCGGAAAACCGGTGGCGGCGGTTGCCGCCACCTACTTCGCCGCCGGAGGCCTTTTTCCGCATCGACCGCATCGCGCGCGGCGGCGCGCGGCATCGCGGTCGTCCGGATTATTTCGACCGGCTGGCGCTCGACCGCGCGCTCGACTCGATCGGCGACGCCGAGCGCCGGCTCACGGCGCCGCCATGGTCGCCGAACGGGCGTCGGCCGGCGCGAGCGCCGTCGAGGCCTGGGTCGCGCCGCGCAAGGCCGAGGTCGAGCGCATTCGCCAAGCGATCCACGAAATCGCCAATTCAGGCTTACTTTGTCGAAACTCTCGCGTTGCCGCGAGCCTGTTGGGAGATCTGGTGAAGGATTGAGCACGATTTCTGCGAAGTGCCCGCTCCTGATCGCGACATATCCCCAACCCCGCCACAAAAGAACCCCAAGCAGAGTACGCGCTTGGGGTTCAGAGTGGTTGCCTCAGCAGGCTTCATTGCGCCGGGCGGCGGGTGTCGGGGGATGGGGGCCGCCCGGTGGGGCCTAATGCACGGAAAATAAACCCGCGTTCCAAGATGCAAACGCGGATCACGCGTTAGTGTTATCAGGTGCGGCGAAACGCCCGTTCGCACCAACCAGGCGAGCGAGGCATCGGGGAGCCGTGTGGGTGTCGATGCGGTGCAACGCACCGCCGGGATCGCAAACGCTGCACATTCGCTGCTTACGGCTTCGCTGAACGAACAGAACTTGCGATCGAGACCGAGCGGTTGAGCAATTCCGCGTTGCTGCGCTACGATCGGGACGGGCGCGCGACGGGCGCGGCGATTGTGGTCCGCTCCATTGCTCCAGGTGACGGTGCGACATCGCAATCATCATGCGCGTCACCTCCCGGCTGCGGCCCTGAGTTTGCACCATGAGCGCGCTTGACGCCGTGCAACCGGCCTATGCGATCTCGGGCTTCCTGGTCGGCGCCCTGGTCGGCTTGACCGGCGTTGGCGGCGGCTCGCTGATGACGCCCCTGCTCATCCTGGTGTTCGGGATCAATCCTGCAGCCGCGGTCGGAACGGACCTGCTGTACGCGGCGGTCACGGAGACGGCCGAGGTCTGGTGCACGGGTTCAACCAAACGATCGATTGGCGCATCGTGCGACGGCTCGCCGCCGGCAGCATCCCGATGACCGTAGTGACGATGGCGGCCTTGCACCGGCTCGACATCAACAGTCCGGCGGTCGCGATCTCATCAATGCCGCACTGACGTTCGCCCTGTTCGCGACTGCCGTGATGTCGGTGTTTCGCGACCGGCTCGTGGCGCGGTATTCGGCCCGCCTCGCCCTGCTCCCGCCCCAGCGGATCACGGGGCTCACGATCATCGCCGGCGCCGCGCTCGGCCTGGTCGTTTCCATCTCCTCGATCGACGCCGGCGCAATCGGCGTCACGGTGCTGTTTCTGCTCTATCCGAAACTGCCTGATGGCGCGCATCGTCGGCTCCGATATCGCTCCATGCCGTTTCCGCTCGCTCGTCGGCGGCATTGGGCACTGGCTTCTTGGCGCCGTCGATCTGCCGGTGTTTGCCTCCTGATCATCGGATCGGTGCCGGGCATTCTGCTGGGCAGCTATGCCGCTGTCCACGCGCCGGAACGGATGCTTCGCCTCGTGCTCGCCGGGACGCTGGTGGTGGTGGCGACGGCTGTCGTTCGGCCTGGTCTCCCGTCGACCGACGTGGTGGGGCGGCGAGCGACGACCAACCACTGATACGGGCTTTGCGTCAGTTCGGGTCGCCGTCGGCTTCCGGCAGGCCGTAGCGATGCTGATCCGCTGCCATGGACATCAAGCCACGCTTTCGCGCGCTCGTGACCCGGGCAGAGGCGTTGCACCAGGCCGCCAGAATCGCGGTGAGTGGTTCATCCTCGACGAGGTGCGCGACCTCGTGCGCAGCGAGATAGTTGAGCACGTAACTGGCGGCGCGAGGATGAGCCGCCAGGAGTACGACAGCATACCGGTCGGTCGAGCACGAGCCCCAGCGGCTCGACTGATCGCGCACCGCCACGCGGCGTACGGTCACGCCGAGATCGGCGGCAAGCGCCGCTCGCCGTTTCCAGAGTCGCGCTGGCCTCGCGCCGCAGAAAATCCGCTGATGCGCGCGTCGACGTGCGGCGCGTTGCCGGCGACGCAGAGCAATGGCTCGCCCGCTGGCGTCGAGTTCGCTCCAGACGCGTGCCGCGGACACCGCGTCGATGCGCGATCCGGTGCGGCACGCCGCGCAGCGGCACCATGCCTGCCGTGCATGAACGGCGCAGCCTCCGGCAGCCGCCCGAGACGCGCCGCGATCCAGCCGCCGTGCTTCTGCGCGAATTCCGCGCTTCCTTCAGAGTCCGCGCGGCGGAATAGTCAAAATCACTTCCCGCGTCGCCGCCCGAATACGCAGCGTGTAACGGCGCGCCGCCTGCGATCATCGGCGCAGCCGCACGAGATCAGATCGAACGGTCAAAGGACGATTTCGATCGCCCTGAGGCTCTACCTGGACGACGGTAAAGCAACCGCGCGCAGCAGCATGGTGGAATATCAGACCCAAATCGTATCCGATAGTGCCATAACCAAAAGTGTTCCGTAGCCAGCGCCTTTGATGCGGCAGGCCGTGCACACAACATATAGGTAGCGCCCGGCCTCTATACGCCAAAGCAGTGGTGACGAATGAATGAATCCTTATTCACGCGTTCGTCGGCGGGATGCGCTCGGATTTGACGCCCGGTTGATTCGGAATCAGGGGGTTTCTCAAGGCGTTAGCGCCGGCCGCCGCAGATTGGGGGCGCTTTGAGCGGCGAAAATCGCCGATTCGGCCGATTTCTACGGGTGCGGGAGGGGCCGAACCGACGACGCTAGCCGCCGAGGCCCGGCGCCGCCGCCGTTGTGCAGGCTGCGCGGTTTCTGGACCACGCGTCCGGAAAGCCGCCCGCGAGCGCGGGCGGCGGACCCATCGACAGCACGAAGTCGGCGATGCGCGGCGCGATCTCGGCGCGGAAGCGCGAGCCGTTGAACACGCCGTAATGACCGACGGCCGGCTGCAGCCAATGCGCCTTCGCGCTCGGGCGGGAATGTTGACGCACAGCCGATGCGCGGCCTCGGTCTGGCCGACGCCGGAAATGTCGTCGTGCTCGCCTTCGATGGTGAGCAGGCGCGACGCGGCGGATGTCGGCCGGATCGACCGGTCGACCGCGATGGGTCATCTCGCCCGTGCGGCAGGCGCGTGGCGGATGAACACGGTGTCGACGGTCTGCGAGATAGAACTCGGCGGACAGATCCATCACGGCGAGATATCTCGTCGTAGAACTCGCGGTGCTTTTGCGCGGAATCGCCGTCGCCCGCGACCAGATGCTGGAACAGCTTGCGATGCGCCTCGATGTGGCGATCGAGGTTCATGCTCACGAAGCCGTTGAGCTGCAGGAAGCCCGGATAGACGTCGCGCATGAAGCCCGGATTGGGGAACGGCACCTTGGTGATGACGTTGCGGCGGAACCAGTCGATGCCGCGCCGCTCGGCGAGCCTGTTCACGACGGTCGGGTTGACCCGCGTGTCGATCGGGCCGCCCATCAGCACCATGAGAGCGGGCGCGTGCGGATCGTCCGTCCGCCTCCATGCGCGCGACCGCGGCCAGCACCGGCACCGAAGGCTGGCACACCGCAATCACGTGCATGTCGCCGCTGCAGCACGATGCAGCATCGAGATCAGGTAGTCGATGTAATCGTCGAGATCGAAGCGCCCTCGGCGAGCGGCACCATGCGGGCGTCGATCCATTCGGTCGATGTAGACGTCGTGATTGGGCAGAAACGCCTCGACGGTGCCGCGCAGCAGCGTCGGATAGTGGCCCGGACATCGGCGCGACGATCAGCACGCGCGGCTGCGGCCGGCGCGGAGGATGCTCGAAGGCGCGCTCGAAATGCAGGAGCCGGCAGAACGGCCGCTCCCATGACCGTCGAAATGTGCACCGGGACCCGCTCGGCGCCGACCAGGGTCGAGGAAATGTTCCACTCCGGCCGGCGTAGCGGCGCGTCGAGCGCTCGAACAGTTCGCAGGCCGCGGCGACGTGTTCTTGCCGAAGCTCGGTGATGCGACAGCGGATTGGCCGGGTTCTTGAAGAACAGCCGCGCCGGCGTCGGCGCAGCGCGCGCCGGATTGAGCGCCGCAAGGCTCGTCTCGTAGAGCCAGTACAACGGCGTCGCCAGCAAGACGCCGCCGCCGCCCAGCGCGACGGGCGCGCCGCCGAACTCCCCGATCGCCATCGATGACCCTTGCCCAGCCTGCTGCAATGCAGCAATGTGTCGATAATCTGACATCACACCATCATAAAAGCAACGGTTTCCTATGGGTTAGGTATGGGGGCAGCGCTCGCAGAGCTATTCGCGTTACGCATAGCGCCACATCCCCGCTGGCCGCTCGGTCAATGTACTCGGAAGCGCAGGGCGGAGCTTTGGCCTATTCAGCCGGTCTGCATCAGCGAGCCCGTGGCGGCGGGCGCCGTCGCAGGAGCTTGAGGGAAGCCGAACGTCCACGGCGGCAAAGAAGACGGCGTTGAGGCGAAGCGCGTCGAGCATCAGGTCGGCGACGGAAGAGTATGATCGATGAGCAGCGCGCGCATGCCCCTCGAACACGCAGGTCGGCGGCAGCGCCCAGGCGATCCGCTGCAGCCACGTCGGCAGCGTCGCTCACCGGGTAGTAGACGCAGGTCAGCGGCATGAACAGGAACATGCATCGTCCAGGCGAGGCTCTCCGCGCCCAAGCCGTTGCGCAGCACGAGGCCCGGACACGAAGATCCCGACCGCCCAGCTGGTCAGCATCAGGTTGAGGAAGAAGGCCGCAAGCGCGAGGCCGAGCCCGTAGATGATTGAAGCCGAAGAACGCGATCGCCAGCAGCGTCACCGGCACCATGCCGGATCGCGAGCCGCACGATGCTCATGATCATCAGCGCGCGCGACGAACTCGATCGGCGCGCAGCGGGCTGATCATCAGGTTGCCGAGATTGCGCGCCCACATCTCCTCGAGGAACGAGATCGAGAAGCCGAGCTGGCCGCGAAACAGGATGTCCCACAGCAGCACCGCGCCGATGAGCATGCCGCCGGCGCGCGCGAAGAAGCCGCTGCATTCTGCGCGATGTAGTGCTGCAGGAAGCCCCAGACGAACAGTCTGCACCGCCGGCCAGTAGACCAGCTCGATCGAGGCGCGGCCACGACGAGCGCAGCAGGTACCAAGTAGCGCAGCACCATCGCCGCGACGCGCTGCGGCGAGAACGCGAGCGAGCTCGTCCGGCAGTCATTGCGCCGCCTCGCGCAGTTCACGCGCGGCCGCGCGCGACGTCGAGGAAAACCTCCTCCAGCGTCTCGGCGGCCGTAGCGCGTCAGCAGCCGCGCCGGCGTGTCGTCGTCCTCGATGCGGCCGCGCTTCATGATGATGACGCGCTCGCACAGCCGCTCGACCTCGGTCATGTTGTGCGAGGCGAGCAGCACGGTGGCGCCGCGCTCGCGGCGATAGCGTTCGAGCCGCGCGCGCACCCAGTCGGCGGTGTCGGGATCGAGCGAGCGCGGTCGGCTCGTCGAGCAGCAGCAACTCCGGCGCGTTGATCAGCGCCTTGGCGAGCGACACGCGCGTCTTCTGTCCGGCCGAGAGCTTGCCGGTCGGCGCGGTCGAGCAGATCGGTGAGGTCGAGCTCGCCGGCGATCTCTGCGATGCGGCCGGCAGGTTCGCGACGCCGTAGAGCATGCCGAACACGGTGAGGTTCTGCCGCACGGTGAGCCGCATGCGGCATGTCGACATAGGGGCTCTCGAAATTCATCCGCTGCAGCACGCGGTAGCGCTGCGCGCGGCATTTCGGCGCCGAGCACGCCGCACGCGTGCCGGAGCGTCGGCGTGACGAGCCCCATGATCATCGCGATGGTGGTGGTCTTGCCGGCGCCGTTGCCGCCGAGAAGGCCGGTGATCGAGCCCGGCTGCGATGCGCGAACGAGATGCCGTCCACCGCGGTCGCGGTCTTGTAGATTTCGGACGAGCCGGTCGGGCTTCTGCAGCAGCTGCGGCGGGCATTCTCCGCGCAGATGCTGGCCCGCGCGGTCAGCCGAGGCAAGAGGCCGGGGAACGATGCAGGTTGGACTTTTCGACCATGTCGAGCACGAGCAATACGTAACTGAACGAAGCATACC